>Ga0326513_10000627_pt1 | contig 30250 bp, 51 predicted proteins | sample 2_2465_0518_D_FD_203654 | JGI IMG/M metagenome (GOLD analysis project Ga0326513, IMG submission 203654) | Bovine rumen microbial communities from UC Davis, California, United States - 2_2465_0518 | ecosystem: Host-associated > Mammals > Digestive system > Stomach > Rumen | place: USA...
TATATTAGTGAAGGTAAATTTGTAGAATGTGATAATTATCCTAGCGGAGGAACTGAAATTTCTTCAGTTTCTATAGGTGCTGGAACTGTAAGCAATACAGTAAAAGTTACAGTAAATACTAAATCTAGTACAAATTATACTATTCCATATGCTACTTCTGCTACTTCTGCTGCAACAGCTAATAGATTGTATTTAAATACTATCAGTAGTGCAAGCACTTCTTTACCTAATTCATACAATCTAAATTTCCATTCTAATGGTTTTGAGGTAGGAACCTAGATTAACGGTCCTATCGAAAATTGTTTTGATTTTCCATCTTAGAATAGTAACGCACTTGCTGGAGCATATTCATTTACATTTTCTTAGTCTACTGCAGCTGGTGCTAATCATACTAGCTTAATAATATATGGTGGAGATGTATATATAAAGCATTATTAGGGATCTGTCCCATTTGTTAGAAAATTCATTACTAATTATAATACTGATACTGATGTTTGGGTTAGGGATATTCGTCCTATATCTTTAATTTTTAATTCAGTCTTAGGTGATGATAGTCCTAATAGATGGCAACACGTAACTAGTACAACTCAAACGGTTCCTGTTGTAAGTAATATACGTTTTGATAATGATGGAAACACCATTTGCCCTCATTATTTATATACAAATAATGGAATAAATACTCCACCTTCGTATATAAATATGAGTGTGCCTATAGATACTCAGACATAGTACAAAGCATTTGTATGTTTACTTAATCCTAATCATTCAGATGGTGATGTTGGTAATTCAAAGTATATGAAAGACGGTCAAATTATTTATATAGAAATGGGAAATTGCTCAGGAGTTATAGGAGTTGCTCAATATACTTCAGGTTATATGGAATATTTAGGTAAACCAGGAAGATAGTTTGCATCAATATATAATGACGACATAGATGATTTCCCGTTCTGCGATGAGAATGCTTATATAGATAATATGGGTGCTAAATAGGGTAATTGGTATGTAGGAATAAAAGTTAGAGATATAATTATTGAGTCGGAAGGATTAGAATTTCATAATGATCAACGTTATTTTTATTCAACTAATAAATCAGTTATTAAACTGATGGTGACGAAATTAAATAGAGGTATGTCAGATCCCTCAATGCACGCTGAATATGTTTATAGAATATTGGAAGAACATACGCAAAGGTTAAATGATCTTGAATCAAGGGTACTTACTTTAGAGGGAATTCATGGCATAGATTAATATTCTTAAATTATTAAAAAATCTTAAAAGACTTGGGCTTTTTACTTAAAATATATATACTCGTATAAATGATGACTAGATATATGATAATGTAAAAATTAAAATTTAATGATTATGACTTTAAATGAACTTTTAACAAAACAGAATGTTATTACAAAAATTGAGTTAAAAGATGGCAATAAGGAGCTTTCTAAGGAACTCAAAGTTAAGATTATGAGAATTAGATTAGCTTACAATAAAGTCAAGAAAGCTTTTGACGAAGACTTAAAGGAGTTTGTTGAACAAATTGCTACAGATGAATACAAGACTTTAGCTAATAAGCCCGAACGTACTGAGGAAGAAGAAAAAGAATTTAATGAGTTGAATAACAAAGTTAATTCTGACTACATGGAGTTCGTTAATCAAAAAGGTTTAGAGGAAGTCTCTGAAAATATTGATGACAAATTAACAGAAGATGATTATGCCGAAGTTCTTGAGGTTAATGCGGGCAATAATGTAAACATTAACGGAAATGAAATTAAGGCAGCTGATTTAATGGAAGCATTTTACGAATTATTTGTAGCATGACTCTAACTAAAAATTACGAAAATTATCTTGTAAAAGATACATTCGACAACATGAATGTTGATGGATACGTTGAAAAAAGAGTGGACGGAGAAATTAACATTTCTATAAATATAGATGGCTGCGGTAACGCTCATTATGGTAAAGATATTTCTAATAATATCAATTTTAACTTTAGCTACGGCGGTGATAAAGATATAATTGATTATGCACGAGGTCTTGTAGAAAATATTTTACAAGAACTTGTTGGTGACGAAAAACCAAATGATACTCCTCAGGTTACTGAAGAGTAGTAAGTCTTCATAACTAATAAATACTTTATCCCGGATTTCGTTGTGAAACGCGATCCGGGATTCTTTTATTTTTAGAGACTTTGATATAAGTTTCTAATAAAAAATCATCATTGATGCTATTATTTTAGAAATATATACTTTTATTTTGAAAAGGATATTAAAATAAGTATTTATTACACAGAATATCAAATGGTATTTGATTGTAAGATATTTAATTAAAATCGAATTAAAATTAAAACAATATGGCAGAGGATAAACTTACAATGTTTGGTAAGACCTATAACACTGTAGGTTCTGCCGACAGTAATTTAATACTTTAGACTCGAGGTGATCTTAAAGTTAGATGGGGTAATAAATTTATAGACCTCATTAAAAATGGAAAGATTGCTGTTGATGTAGAGTTTTTAAAGAAAGTAGATAGTAAGGATAGTATAAGTTCTGATGGTATTTATCTTGTCAAAAACGAAGAAAGTGATGAAATATGGATATGTATTAAAGGACAACTATACAATCTTTATGGAGAAATAGGAACTGATTATGTTTCTTTTGTAAAAGCTCAGGAAACTACTGTAGAACAAAAATATCAAGCATTATAGAACATTGGATTATGTTATGATACGTTTTAGAATGCTTATAACGCTAAAATCCAATAGGGAATAATTTATTGTGAAGATACAAAAAAATTATATACCATTAAAGACGGATTAATGACAGAATATGTAGTAGATATTAGTTGGCCGAATTTAGTAAATATTGGTGAAATAACTATTGATGGTGAAAATAATACTATATCTTCTGGAGGCAATATACATATAAGTTCTAATAATAGTAGATATATTAGTATAGCTGATGGTGGAATTGGTCTATTATTTCCAGTAACCTTTAATAAAGCATTTTAGAGTTATGACTTTACTGAAGAAACTGGATTTGCTATTACTGAAGAAGGAGGAAAATATACTTTATCCATTGACAATATTGATCTTAGAGGTCAAATAAATGGTTTTAATACTGAGGAATTGACCTATATGCAGTTATATAAGAGGTATATAGAAGGCTTATTAAAAAAGGATACTTACTATATAATATCTGATTTTTAGAATGAATGGGAAGTTACATCATCAGAAAATACTCTTAAAGAAGTTTAGACTGTCACTGATAGTTCTAACAATATAACTAGAGGTAAGGACAGAAATGTTAGGCCATTAAAGGTTAAGGCAATTTCCTCTACTGAGCTTGATAAAATTGCTCATTTTGTTGAAAATCCGGAATGGGATGTAGAATATGATATTACTTTCTATCATAATATAGTTAAGACTATTGACGAGAAGCAAACTATAACTAAAACCAAAGGAAGAATAACCAAACTTACTGACGAAAATAACAATACTGCTAACTTTGATTTTAAACATAAAACTTTTAAAATTCAAGAAGATTAGAATCTTGATAATATAGAGGAAGATGAAGAGTATTGTTATCTGTTTAGCCAAAATAATCCAGAGTATTATAGAACTGCTAGTGAAATTAGATTATTCTTTTTATCTAAGCATTATCATAAATATAGAGACGCTTCTTCATACGATGCATCTATAAAGAATAATATAATTATAATGCCAGAACCTTAGGTAGATGAACATGATACAGTTTCATTGCCTACTGATTTTGTAGTATTTTTTAGTAATGCTCATGATAATAATTGTAGATTTAGTGGTCATTATGTTTTTAATAATGAATTTAATAACAATTATATCCTTAATATTCAAAATAGTACTATATCCAATAATGGTAAAATAAATAATTGTAACTTCACAGGTAATTCGGTTGAGGTAACTATTAATGGCAACATTTAGGATTCCTCATTTAAAGACATTAGTAATGTATATTTGTTGGAGGATATAAAAGAATGTTCTTTTAATGCTTTATAGGGAGATTCTAGGCCACTAATTTTACAGGGACCATTAAATAATGTCATTATTGACGAAACAGTAACACTTGTTGAGAATATTCCCGATCATGCTGAAAGTCTTTTAGACACTTCAGTATTATCTTCTATAGCTAATTTTTCAATAGATGCTGATATGATCCCAAGATTAGCTTGTAGAGGTACTAAACATTGTAGTATTAAAGATGTGATGTATCAAGGAGATACTTGTAAAGTGTTTTCTGTTGATTTAAGTTATGCTGATACAGCACCTCCTGGAATTATAGTTATGTATAATGGAAGCAATGATGGTATTCCAGACGGATGGGTATTATGCGACGGAAGTAACAATACTCCGGATTTAAGAGGAGCATTAGGAGCTTATTCCGTTTCATTTATAATGAAAATAAGATAATATAATATATGAATTTTAATGATTATGATTATGGCTGATTTTAGTGAAGAAATGTTTGATGAAGACGAGTTTGAAGAAACTACTTCATCACAAAATAGTAACGATGGCGGGACCCACGACGATAATCAAGGTGGCGAGCCACAAGGTACTAATGAAGAGATTGATTTAACAACAGAAGTGTTAAAATTAAGAGGTATATCCAATCCAGAAGAAATTCAATTTGAGGATGAAAATGGTGCAGTAGTAAAACGCTCTTGGGATTCTTTATCAAAGAATGAACAATTAAACATTATTTTAGGCGATCAACCTGAAGAAAATGTTCTATCTGAAGACGAACAAGAACTATTAAATGCTATTCGTAAGAGTGGCGGCAGTGTAGAAAATTTTCTACAGTCATATGTTGAGCAAAATGCTCCACAAGAAACTACTCAACCATCTTATCGTATTGATGAGTTATCTGATGATGAAGTATATGCCTTAGATCTACTGGAAAAAGTAGGATCTGAGAATATAACTGACGAGGAACTGCAAGCAGCTATTGATACTGCAAAGCAAAATGAAGATTTATATAAGAAAACTGTTGAAGGCTTACGTCAGGAATATATCAGACTGCAACAAGATAGAGAAGCTTAGACTGCTAATGAACAAGCAGCTAAACAGCAAGCTCGTTACCAACAGTTTGCTACTTCTATTAATAATGAGATCGAAGGTATGTCATCATTTATGGGACAAGAACTAGAACTTTCTAAAGAAGAAAAAGAAGATTTGTCTCAATTTATGTTACAACTTGATGAAAATGGTATGAGTGCTTTTGGTCATGCTATGCAAGACCCTGAATTATTTACACGTGCTGCTTTCTGGTTGTTAAATGAAGAAAAAATTACTGAAGAACTCACTAAATAGATGTAGGAGACTTATAAACGTGGTTATGAGCAAGCAAAGAAGGATTTAGGAAAATCCACTTCTTCTAAATTTGTATTCAAACCTAAGAATAATAAAACTCCAGATAAATTTGTAGATGAGTTAGAATGGTAAGATCAATTTAACTTAATTTATAATACATTATTTATATGTTAGTAGCGAATTTTGTAACTAATAGACCTACAATGAGCGACACACGTACATATGAGGATTTCAGTAAATTCTTAGGAGAAAGACCTCACAGATTAGGTGTCGTTTCTAGACTTTATCCGGAGTTAACAGCTACATTCTTAACAGAATCAATCCGTAATATCTTCTACGGTGATACTAAGAAAGCTAACGGATTCCAAAACATCGATGCTACATACTTTGAATGGGAAGTTGAAACTAACTACATCAAGAGAATTCCTTTTGCTGCTGTTCCCGTTGAAGATGGTGCTGATGGTACAGAAATTGAAATGATTTTCCCTGAAAATTATTATCAATTACATGAAATCTTTAAGATTGAAAAGACTGGCCAGCAATGTTTTGTAACAGCTCGTCCTGTTCGTAAAGCTGATAATATGTGGTCAGTAATGGTTCGTTTAATTGACGACGATTATAGTTCTGTTCTTGATAAGGATGGTTGCCAAATCGGTGATACAACTCGTTTCATTGGTAACGCTAAACCTGAATTACATGACACTGGTTTCGTTAAGTATCAATCTAATGTTGAAAAGATGCGTAACTATATGACTACTATTCGTGTAGACGATAGCTACTCTTCAAAATATGCTTTAATGGAAGATACTTTCATTAAGATTGGTAAGGGCGAAAATCAAGGTTGCTTAACAGAGAAGATTTACAAACTAGAGCCAATGAAGAAGAACTTAATTGAAAACTTCTTATATGCTCGTGAAAATATGATCCTTCTTGCTAAAGGTAATATTGGTGTTGATGGTAAGGCTACTATCTCTGACAGAGGTACAGGTCGTCCAATTTACATTGGTGATGGTATGATTCCTCAAATCGAAAGATTTGCTAGTAAGTATGCCGCAAACAATGTGACAATCAACACATTCCATACAATCATTTCTACAATGGTTGAGAAGGCTGAAAAGCCAACTGGAAACCACTTCTGCTTCATGGTGAATGAAAGAGCTTGGGCAATTGTTCAACGCGTTCTTGGTTCATACTTAGCTGACAGACATACTGACGGAGCTTATCTCTGGTCTCGTGGTGGTGAAGGTAAATACATCAAGGTAGGTGCTACATTTGATGCTTATGAATGGGGTGGCAACACTGTTTCATTCAAGGTTGATAGAACTCTATCTCGTGAGTTCCCATATCCTTACTTCTTATGTATTGACTTAACAACAGGTAAGACATCTACACAACCTCCTGTAGCTATGTACTCTCTAAAGGGTAAAGACTACATCTTCAATGAGGTTCTTGGTGTTGGTGGACGTTCAGGTGGTGATAGTGGTGTTGTTTCTTCTCCAGTTGCTGGTGGAATGATGACAATCCACGGATATGCTGGTATCGCAGTATATAACCCATATCGTTCATTCATTATGCGTGTTAACGAACGCTGATTTTATATAAGAGATTAACTGATGAAAAAGATAAGGTGAGGGGCGAATTGACCCCTCACCTACAATTATACAAATATTTAATGAATTATGGCTAGTAAAGTAAATAAAGTGCAGAATGGCGATCTTAAATCTAATATCGTTGTTCTAATGAGTGTTTTTGGAAAGGTTGGACAAAAATATTATATTCAACCTTGGAAAGATGAACGTGGAAGATATGCAGATTGTGTCAAGAGAGTTAATTCTCAAGGCGATATGATTCTAACTCAAGAAGAACTTGAAAAAGAATCTCGTGGCGAAGCATATTATATTCCAGAAAATGCATTATTTGTTATAGAATCCGGCAAGACATTTAATCTTGACGATATTAAAGAGAAAGCCGAATGGGATGCTATTAAGAATTGTGACTTAATTGCTCCCGACCGTTACGCAAAGGATGATAAAGGTAATTATCTTATTGATGGTACTATTGATCCAAAGTCAACTCGTCCTCGTTACGGTACTGCCGAACTTTATATAGATAGACCAGGCTTTGACTCTCAACGTCGTGTTACTCGCAAGAAACTTATCTTAGAAGCTACACAATATATCTTTAATGACGATCGTGGTTATGAAGGTAGATTAGCTGTTGCTAAGGTTCTTGGCCGTGACATGAAGAATCAGCCTAATGCTGATGTTGAGGATTACTTAATTTCTATAGCAGAAAAAACTCCAGAAAAGATTATCAATGTTTATACTGGTGGAGACCTAGGTTTACGTCTATTATTCCAAGAAGCACGTGAAAACGGGGTTATCTTAAAGAAACAAGGCGTATATGTTTATGGAGAAGACGGTAAAGTCATACTTGGTGCTACCGATGATGCTGTAATTACTTGGATGAAAGCCCTAAAGAATGCTAAAACTCTAGCACAGATTCGCAAGGATACTTATCCTGAAATGTTTAAAACCGAGGACGAAGGCGAAAAGTAATTCTCCTTTAGACTCGAATAGATTAATAATTTTTTATTATTGAAAATAGTTAAAGACAATGACAGCTAGACAAGTATTCGAGTCTACCCTTATTGAATTAAGTAAAGTTCAAGCTCCTTCTTTAAAGCTTTACGAATTTAACTACTTATTTAATAAGGCCATTAATCAGTACATCAACAAGGTGTACAATGTTTATGACATAAATCAACAAACAACAGATGACTTAAGAGTGCTGAAGGCTACTGCATTCTTAACTCCTCATAAAGTAGAACTCGCTGGAAGAGCTGCTAATGTTACTAAGGATAGTGCTATACAAAATACTAACGCTATTACTGGTAACCAAGACCAAGCTACAGGGAGTGAACAAACTCCAACAGGTTACAATGGTCAAGCTACTTCTTATTTAAGCACAGCTCACCGTTCTATTCAATCTCTTCATGGAGCAACTTATGAGGTGTTCTTACCTATTGATTACTTGCACATGTTAAATTGTGTATGTATCTATTACGTAGCTAAAACAAAAGATTGTTGGGATGCAGGTTCTTATATCGAAGTTCCAGCAACTCGTCTAACCGCAGATTCTTGGAGTTCTATTATTACTGATATTTATAATAGACCTTCTCCAATGCGCCCATATTATTACATTCACAATGTAAACCAGCAACAAGTTCTTCCTACAGATCCACGTACTAATGTTACTATTAACACAGGTAGTGGTGAGTATCAGCAACCAGTTGGTATTGATATGGCAACATATCCTTATAAAGTTACTTCATCAGACGGTGGAGAAGGTGTTGAAGATACTACTACAACTCCTAGTGCAACTGGACAAAATTCTAACTTCCAAAGAACTTATGTATTTGATGATGGTTCTCAAACAGGTGCTCGTGTTTCTCTTGTAGAAAAACCAAGTGCTATTCGTGTAGGTAACACATCAAATGTACGTTGTGAAATTAGATATGGTAAAGACGACAGCCTATTCCAATTAGCAGAAGTTCAAGTTGATTACGTGAAGTGCCCACAATTCATCCGCTTAACTCAAGAGCAGATTGACTTAACTGAGGATACTTCTCAGATTATGGAATTTCCTGACTACGTTAATCAAGAGATTATCAACGAGTTGGTACACTTAGTAATGGAACGTACAAACGATCCACGTCTAAGTAATAATATGCAGATTAGTCAAACTATTGCCAGACCAACAGGACAATAGCAAGCACAACCAACAACACAAGCTCAGGCCTAATAACTTGAGCTTGTCTAAATTATTTAATTAATTATGGCAGGTTTAAATTTTCAAACTCAAACAATTATTAACAGCAACCTTGATCCTGATTCAGGTAAAGGCGTAAAGCTTTTTGACGCTGCTGATGGTGTATTAAACATCAAGAGAGATTTCCATTTCTATAAAGATAAGGAAGGTTACGGAAAAGTTCTTGCTATTCGCAAGAGAGCAGGTTATGCTGCTAAGTTCTGTAAAGCTGAGGTAGATTTCACTAACTTAGTAAGTGCATTAGTTCCTCAAACTGGTGTTACTTATGCTCGTATCGACATCTATTTAGGTGTTGAAGGTGCTGAACCTTTTATCTATGCTACTCCTTGGGTACAAAAAGGTATGCCTTTCTGGGTAGAGTTCACAGTTAAGGCTGGTGACAGTGCTGCTGATATTGCTGCTGCAGTAGCTAAGTTAATCAAAACAAATCATATCTTCTTACACGACAAAGATCTCATCAATTTAACTGTAAATGGTGCTAAATTAGTACTTGAAGGTGCTACAGAGTATCAAAGATTTAAGAAGATTGAAATTAGCAAGTTTGCTATGTCTGATGACTATTCAGACGAAGTTGCCGAATTAGGTGACAGTAATATTGTGTTAAAAGAACGTGGTGAAAATGCCTTTGGTACTTATTCACAAATCGTTAAGGATTTAAGACTTCCTACAGCCGCAAATTGGCAACCTCTACATATTCGCAAAGTAGAGACACCTATTATCGACGCTATTTACAATCAATATATCATCGAATACGTTGCTCCCGCTTCTAACGATGGTCTTGCTTGTGTAGGTCAAAAGCTAGAATCTACAACTACTCATGTATTCTGGGTAAAGAACGACTCAGCTCTTATCTCAGAATGGGAAACAGCTCTTGCTGTAGTAGGTACTGTTGAAGATGTAGATGCTACTGAAGAACAAGAGGAAACTCCTGTAACTCCTACTTATACAGCTGTAAAAGATCCAACCGGTGATCCTTCAGCACAAGGATGGTATGAATTAGTTGAAAACAACTATGTTCTCACAGAGGACACAGAAGTTGATGCACAAAAGACATACTATACTAAAGACTGATAATTTAATGGGAGGGGGACAACCTCCTCCCATTTTTTAAATTAGCCTACTAATAATGGATTTTGTTGAATTTTTTAAGTTCCTAACAGATGGCTATGGTTATGGTGGGCTAGTTATATCTATCATGATTACTTTATTATTCTTGTTTTTACCTTACCTGTTTAAAAAGAATAATAAGGAAATTAAAGATGGATTAAAGGATGTTACTGCATCACTTACTGAGGCTATTAAAGAAGAAAACAAGGAACTTATCGCTGGATTAAACGAAAGCCAGACTAAACTCATAGATAATCAATTTGAGTTAATGAAAAATATAATGTCTGGTAAGAATTAGGAGCATGATAAAAATCTTGAAACAAGGGATTCCATATCTACTCCTATTCAAAATAAGATAAATCATCTAAAAGACTTCTATAGAAGTTCTAGAGCTTCCGTATTTGAGTTTCATAATTCTCTTGTAAACTTAAACGGATTACCATTTAAGTGGTATGACCTTATTTATGAGAGTATGACTAAAGGCGTTCCTGCTGTTTCCTATGAAACCAGAAATATGCCTTATAATATATTAAGCCCTATTACTACTAAAGTAGTAACCGGAGATACTATATTATTTACCAAAGAAGATATAGAATCCTTCTATAACCAATCTTCTGTTTTGTATGATTTCTGTATTAGGCATAATATTAATGAGCTTGTTGTTGCTCCTTTACTTAACAAAGACTCGTTGCTGATAGGTTTGCTAGTATTAGAATATTCCGAAAACAATCATATTGGTAATATTGATATAGAAGAACTAGAATTAGAAGCCCGCGCAATTAGTACTTTATTAGAGTTATAATGTATATTGAAAAACTTGCATCATAGATACGAAACGACGTCGTTTCAGGTCTGAGAGGCTATCACTAGAACCTTTCTATGAATATGGAACAACTACAAGATGAAGTAGTCGCTTGTAGACTTGCCATATTAAATGATTATCATTTAAGAGGTATATATCCTATTAAAGATTTATTAATGGCTATCAATTGTATTGAGGTTAATTGTGAGTCTTTAGAAAGGTGTAAATGTCGGGAAGCCAATCCGGAGGATACTCTTGTCGCTCATTTTGAAATACCTCAAATCGTGTCATATTATGGTAAGCAAGCCATCGATTATATAGGTTCTACTGACCGTCAAAACAATTTTAACATAATCACATCCCTATCTGAATTAAAAAATAAGAAGTATAGAAAAAGAGGAAATGACAAACCTTACGTTTGGATAGATTTCGCCCCTAATACTAATGGGATGTTGGATTGTTTCTTATTCAATGCGCCCTTTGTGGATCAAGTATCTGTAGTAGCAGTATTTAAAGATCCAAGGGATTTAAATAAATATTCTTGTTGCAATTCTGACGAATTGAAAGGTCACGACGTTAATGATAGCTTTATTGACTAGTTGATTAAAGATAAACTAACAAAAGAAAAATTGTATTATTACAGACAATTGGCTGCACAACGTTTGCCAAATGATCAACAATATGTAACTGGAGGATGACTAACTTTCACTACGCTATAACTTTGGCTAATATGCTTTATGATATAGAAGGAGATAATGAAGATATGGAAGAAATAGGTTTAATTGCTTATAATTTCATTGGAAACAAAAATACTCGTCTATATAGAGCATAGTTAGATGTAAACTGTGACGATGGTACAGTTGAATTACCGTGTAACGTAGATATAATAGAGGCAGTTACTTACTGTGGTGAAGATTGGAATTACACTAGTAATACTAAACATCACGGAGATTTGAGTTCTCAAAGAATTGAGAATTATATAGAATCTTAGAAAGCATTTCTAGACCCCTTCTACGTTAGCGGAAAGTATGTTGATTATAAAAGAGTCGGCAATACACTTTATACCAATAAAGGTGCAGGCAAAGTGAATATTTTATATCACGGCATACTTTTAGATGATGATGGGCTTCCTATGATTAACGATAAAGAAGCAATAGCGATAGCTGATTATATTGCCTATACGTATACTTATAAAAAAGCTATTCAAACTAATAATAAGGATACTATGGCTTTAGCAAAGGATTTAAAACAATCTTGGCTATTTCATTGTGATGCTGCCAGGGTTCCAGAATATGTATCTCAAGAAGATATGAATAGAATCCTTGATGCACAATCGTCATGGGGACGCAAAGTATTCAATAGAAGCTATAAACCAAATCTATAAGGGAAGTCTTAATGGGCTTCCCTTTTTTATTTTGTGCTATGAACAAAAAATATGCTATGGGTCATTGTTTTACAGGCAAAGATTTATTTGATAACTTTCCTGTTAGAAAGCTCAAAATGACTAAGGAACAATGTGTGAATACCTATTCGGATGGAAGTAAACGTGATTTAGCTGCTTCTATATTTACTCGAAGTGTTCAAATGGTAGTAGATGATATTATAGACAATAATGTAGATTTTAAATTTCCTGGGTTAGGTAGAACTCAAGCTTATTTACGAATGAAACGAACAAGCGGTAAAGAGTTTAAGAAAGCTTTTAAGAATGGAAAGTGGAATGATGTAGATTTCTTAACATCTAATTTTAGCGGAAATTAGATAGTATTAGATATGGAAAGTAAAAAGAGAACTTCAAGATAGAAGAATATTTATTTATCTCCAAAAGATAAGGATAGAATTACTTATAATACTAATATCGGAATGCAATACTAATATGGTATAGAAAACAATACAGGATTATTATGAAGCCATAGCTAATGAATATCCTTAGATTCCGATATAGGATATAAAAAGAATTTGTCAATATGGGTGGAAATCATTATATTTACACAATAGTTATGGCGGAGACGTTCTTTTGAAAAGGCGTGATTTCTGGTTTTATTCTGGAAAGCTAATGAACGATTCTCTAAGATATTTTGATTATTATGCTCGGAAGATGAGAATTAAACTTCGAATTCTTTACAAACGAAAGAAAATTGAATGGGACGGGTATTATTACTTTGCACTTTCCCAAAAGTAGTATGAAGACTATTTAAGTTAGAAAAATACTAGAGGAAGACCTAGAAAACATTTTAATTTTGGAAAGGTTGTACTCTATAAAATATACGATGAATGCAACATTATAGAACATAATAAAGTTGCAATTTTTAAAGTTCCGATGACAAGCGGACACAGATTTACTTTATATGATGATAACTTTAATACAGGTAAATCTGAATTAGTTTTAGTTAGAGAACCATTAAAATTTGAAGATATATTATTGTCAAATTACAACTATCAGTATATAACTGATACTTTAAGAAAATATTAGAAAAATGGCTAATACAATTAGAGCATCTAAAAACACTTTTAACGGAGGTTTGGTAATGGATTTATCTCCAGACAATACTCCTAATGAAGTGCTTACTTCTGCTTTGAATGCTACTCTTGTTACTTTTAATGGAAACGAAATGTCACTTTAGAATGATATGGGCAACGGTAGAGTAGAAACCGCAAGACTGCCTGATGGTTATATACCGGTAGGAACTTGTGAATTTGGAGATATTATTTATATAGTTTCATATAATCCTCTTACTAATAAATCTTAGATAGGATGTTTTCCAAGTCCGGAAAGAAATATTAGTACAGAAGAAATAGGTAGTATGGGATAGGAATTATCAGCAGGAGATTTTCAAGTGCTTAATAATAGTGGAGATCCTACTGGTATTTTAAAAGCTAATTCTGTTAAAAAAATACTATACGATAATAGACTCAATCCAGGAGATAAATTTATAATTTACGATAAGAATAAGGCTTTATATAATTCTCCTTATATAACCGATTTAGGAAATACGAGTCATGAATATGGAACATTTCCCAAGTTATTAAGAATACACGTAGTTGCAATCGAAGACGGAGGTAAAATTGTTTACCTAGATTCAACATTACGTTGGTATAATAAATATAGTAGTGGTTATAAGGACTATTTCATGAATGAAGTAGTAAATACTGTCGATTTGAAACCTGATATTGATTCTTATAGAAACATGTTAAGTTCTGGATATTCCGTCTTTTAGTCTAAAGTATCTGGAAAATTAGCACTATTAATAGAGTTAGAAAAAATAAAGGGATTTAGTTGTACCTATAATACTTATGCAAGTATTAGAGAACATTCTACACCAAATAAAACTTTTAAAAATTGTAAAGTATATTGGAATATTAGCTGGGAAACTGAAGATGTTAATATAAATCCTTCTTATATAGTACTTACTGAGTCGGAAATGACAGGTACTACTCCAACTTTGGCTGGAAAAGTCGGATATTATTCTGGTTCTGATGGAACTTATTAGTTAGAATTTTAGAAATATAATATGATTCTTCCAGAAAAATATCCTAATTCTGATTATTGGTGGAAGAATATATCCTTGGGGTATGATATGTCCTCAAAGGGAACATATGCAACCTTTATAGGAAGTAATATCGATGGAAAATCAGAATAGAAATCATATCAAGTACATCTCAGTAATTTTATAAACACTGTGATAAGTTCTCCTACTATTGAGGATGAGGAATACCCTAAGAATAATAAGTATGCATATAAAGGACAATCTTTACAAAAGTTAAATGTTGAAAGAGTATCTGATACAAATAATAACTCAGCTAGTGTCTATCGTTCTTATCCAAGGATAGAAAATGATAAGGGTTACTATTATATAAATGCTACTCAAGCAGAATATAATGGTACTAATTTAAGATTTTACACACAAAGCTCTGAGAATGGGGAAAGAATGGTAATACCTTCTTATAGTATTCCTGATGACATAGTAAACAACTATTTTCATAATGGCGTTTACAAAGAATTTGCAGAATTTGTTATACCTATTAAGTAGCAAATTGATAATATAGAGTTTACTCCTGATATAAGTAATTTAATATATCACTATCAAATTACTCCTGCAATGCCTTATGGGTTATTAAGCGAGTATGCTATTGATGGATATATTGATTTTAGTAAGTTAGGCTCTGGTAAAATTGATTTAACTGGTTGGAGATATTTCAATACAGCTAATACTTCTACTTTGACCATGAATCTCGATGCTTATGTAGAAGAAAACATGGGAATAGCAGAAATTGCTATAGAATTTTATGATAATCAAGGTTTTGCTGCAGGTTATCACATAATTAATAAAGAATCTTTCTCCGGACAATTTACTGAATATATTCCTTTTAACGGTTATACATCAAGCTATAAGTTGAATAATTATGATAGTAATAATATTAAGAGAATACATGCTGGTGCTCCATTAGCTTCTACAGAAGGAATAACTCAAGCAGTTGGCCTTGGTAATAATGGTAAAGCTGTACAAGTTTATATTAATGGTAACTCAAAGTATACTCTGGGTACTAACGATAAACATGTAGATTACACTGGTGATTTATATAATGATGATTGTGGAACCTTATATAGTAACATTCTTTACTTAGTAAAGATTACTGTGAAATATTGTCCTTATAATTCTTTAGGAGAGTTAGATTCTTTAGACAATTCTAAGTTTGTTTACTTCTATAGATGGTATTGGACAAACACCATGTATAACCAATATTATTATAATACGCAAGATTTTGATGAATTAAAGTTTAATTTAACTCTCGATTTACAAGCTAATTATTCATCAACTTCTTCTTATGTTTATGTTAAGGATAAATATGGTCCTTCTACTATCAATGTCACTAGAGATGCAGGAGAACTTTATAAAGGGTTGTCTACTACTTATCAAATTATAACTTCCAAAAAAATAAGTTATGGAGGAAATAACATATTTGACGATAATTTACAAGTAACTTTAAGTCCTGGACTTAATGAAGACTTTAATACTTTTAGTTTAAGACGTGCTGATGAAGGTTAGTCTCCTAATTATGCTGAAACAGCTATTAATGTTGATATAGTAACTGATGGTGATAATTATGTTGAAAATTCGCCTGAAATAGTAGATATTGAACATGCTGGTGACGCAATAATGTCTTCTAATACTATTCAACCAATTGTTGATAATAATTTTAATTTATCTTATATTGGTAGTAATCTAAGAAACAAAATAAATTCAAAATTAGATTTAGAGGCTGCCAATGGTGCTTAGGAAATGTGGAAAAATGATTAGAGTTATTCATTATACAAGAATCAATCAAGTATTACCATAGGAAGGAAAGAAAATAATACAGGAACTTATAGTAATGATTCTAATCAATATTTAAGTTATAAAAATGAGGCTAAAGCCTTTGAAGGTAAAAATTATGTCAGAAAACAACTTAGTGAAATATATAATAATCATTATGTTGGCATATATGCTAAACTTATTCATTATAGTAAATATATTCCTGTAAAAAGCACAGCAAGTGGTGGATATAAATCTTTAATTCCATTAGTATCGACTGAAAGTGATTTAACACAATATGGTTTATGTTTAACTAAACGTCCTAACGGAGATTTGTCTGTTGGCGTTAGTACATTGTTAACAATGAATTTTTGGAATGACTCAAATGGTACTGAAGGGCATGTTCGTGTTTATAGATATGTAATGAATACTGGTAATGCGGATACTGGTGGCGGATGGTATGAATATTCTAATGTTAACTGGGAAGCTGATTACGGATATCCAGATGATTTTTCAATATATAGTGGTAGTAGTAGACACTAGTTCTACGATTATAATCGTACTGATTGGGAAAACTTTATAAATGCTACTCCAGGTTTTTCACTAGTAACATTTTATCCTCCAGATAAGGATAAGTACAGTTATGATGGTTTTCATTTTAATACTACTAACTGTGAGAGAACTAACTGGGCTAATTTTGGATGGGATTTTTCAAGACTATATTAGTATAATGATATTCTTATTCCAGGTCGTATAAGAAAAGGGAAAGATCTTAGTCCTGATTATGATAGAAAATTAGTAAATTTGGCATATCAAGGAGATAAAAAGGATGCATATCATTTCCTAAATAATTGGGCAGTAGTTTCAGGGTGGACAGATTAGCACGCATTTGTAAATAACGGATAGGGTTATCCTCCTTATCCTTGGTGTATAGGAGAAGCATTGGCTTCTATGCTTGCTAGTATTTATATACAAAGAAGCGGAGGAACCATGGATTATACCTATGATTCTGATGTAATATATTTAGCAAACAATTATACCACATATACAAAGGATATTATATATAAAATGTATGTTAATACTGCTGATATTGATTAGAAATCTTTAATAAATATTAGTGGAATGCATTATAACGAATATATATTAGCAGTATATAATAATTTTGAAGAAAATAATAATTATACTATTGAATAGTTATCAGATGCTTTGAATGATTATAAAAACACGATATCTATCGATAATATAGATGTTAAATTATAGACAATGATTAAAAATTGTCCATTACAATTAAGAGTTAATTATATTACTCCTGATTTTGGAAGCCTTGGAAATAAAGGTACTTTATAGACTAAAGCATTTCCTATTTATGGTGATCCTATTAATGTAAGTACTCAAACAGAACCAAATACTTTATATTATATTAGAAATTATGGAGGAGAAAATTATGCTCAGGTATTGGATTCGGAATTTATTCCTGATTTTTATTGGGGTATACATTCTGAAAGTGGTAAATTAAGAGCTACTTCAAAAGATACTACAAATTATAACAACATATAGTGTCCTAATATATATAAAACTTTTGAATACGTTGATGGGGTTCTTAAGATTTCTAAGTCTACAGTTCCTGCTAGCGGACAATGTTATTCTATAGCAACAAAAGAAGATGGATGGTATACCATATTTGATATATATAAAAATGATGTAGTATTTCCTTACTTACGACCTTTCTAATTATGGAAGATATAAAGTGGACAAAACTGCTTGACAGTGAAATTAATTTTGAAGTATAGACCAAAGTTGTCCCAACTAAGGGACACTTGGTCTATGAATATAACCCTTTTAGAAATTACAGATTAAGTAAGAATATGTTTGAATATAAAGGAGATTATTATACATAGGAACAACTACAAGAAAAATTTGGCATTACTTGCGAAAGTGCTACAATCGACGGAGTAGTTAAATAGAATATGGCATGGAAAAAAGGTGATACAGATGTATCACAAGACATTACTCTACATGAAAAAGGAGAGCTTGTTGATTTTATTACTGATGAATTATCATTTTCTATAAATAATCCTGTGACAATAATTCCTCAATACTCTTACGATGGTTCTGTTAATCTAATAATTAATGATGGTGTCAATATTCCTAGAATGATTAATTCTAGATTCAGCGCTACTGGTAAAAACACTTACGAGGTTGTAGACAGAAAAGGAAATAATGATACCAATATATATGATTAGGGTGAACAGTTTGATATTGATACTTCTTTGTATAAAAGAGTTATTAAGATACCTAAGATAAATTTCAAAGGAGTTACTTCTGGAGGTAATTTAAAAGTCGGAAATTATCATTTTTATTTTAAGTTATCAGATGCAGATGGTAATGAAACAGATTTTGTAGGCGAAACAGGTCTTATAAGTGTATTTATAGGATTTAATGATCCTCACAGTATACATACTGGATAGGCTAATGAAAATAGTCATAAGAGTATACAAATATAGTTAACTAACTTAGACTCTTCTTATAGTTATGCTTATGCATACTATTCAAGATATACTGGCGAGAAAAGTGAAGAATTTTCTAAAGAATATGTAAAAATTGACAAGAAATTCTTAATAAATCATGCAGGCATATGTAATATGCTTATTACAGGTTTTGAAGAAATTATAAATATTTCTGCATCTGATATTAATCTTAACTACAATATTATTGATGCTGCAAATGCTTCTACTACTTGTCAAAATATGTTATTCTTAGGTAATGTTCACAAAGCTGACATTCCTTATAAAGAATTAGAAGATTTATCCCTTCGATTCTTGCCATTTTTAAAACAAGAAGATTATAAAACTGATATTGATGAAACTTATCATATTACTACTATAAATAAAGGTTATTATGATCCTTAGTTTATATATGATAAGACGGGTTATTGGGGAGAAGAGATATATCGTATAGGTATTGTTTATATAATGCCTAATAATGAATTATCTCCAGTATTTAATATAAGAGGTGCTGATAATATCTTTGAATATGGGAATAATCCTGGAGTAGCATCTTTGTTAAAAAAGGAAGAGATAAATGGAATAATGCACTATGGTCATTTTGGTAATGAAGCTAGTGAGCTTAAATATAACGATGGACAATTTTCCGAAATACCTGTATATATAAAAGAGAATGATAAACTTGTACGTAATTATATACAATATAATGAAAGTGATCATGAACTCCTAACAACTAATGATTCTATTAAAGATTGCTCAGGAGCAAATAATCTTGAAAATGTTAAAGGTGTTGTACGTTTTAGACCTACTAAGGATACTAACACTATTTACGGCATTGATATTAGAGTAAGTGATGATACTATACAAGAACTTAAAAAGTATGTTAAGGGTTATTTCTTTGTAAGACAGACTCGTATTCCAACAATATTAGCACAAGGTATTACGATGGGAATTGATAAAACTTCTCATCTTCCATGTATTGCTACTGCTGATGGTTTTATTACTGATATAGCTTCTTAGCTTACTATGACTCACGTAGAATCAAAAGACATTAATGATGTCAATTATGTTTCTGAAGGTTTCTTAACCCGTTATTAGTTTAAGTTTGAACCTAAATCTTCATCAATTTGGGCTAAGATAGGTAGAGCAATTGGTATAGCCTTTGCTGTAGTAGCAATTGCTGTAGCATCTGTATTTACCTGTGGTGCAGCAGCTGCAATTGCAGCAGGTGTAGCAGCTAGTGTCTCTGGAGCAATAGCAGCAGGTACAGCAGCTGTAGGTGCTGTTGTAGCTGGTATAGGTGTTGGAACAGCGGCCGGTGTGGCAATAGTAGCAGGTGCAGCCGTAGCAGGAACTGCTGCAACGATGGCGACAATTGGAGCTATTCAAGAAGCTAGGTACGCTCTTGGTAGAGCATTTTCTAAAGTGGAAATGCACGGTAGATCTACTAAAGCCCCATCTGGATACAAAATTGTTGAAACAGATGAATCAAGACTTCTTAAACAGGACTATTTAGGAAGAGTAATTATTAAAGACCCATCTAAAGTAAAAGTACAAGGTATTTTATGTCCTGATTATGAAGTTGATTAGGGGCGCTTTAATTCTATTTTTACTGGTAATAGACACTTAATAGGTCTTACTGCTACTCAAAGTATTAACGGACAATCTGGTCATAGTAGTAACTATTTTACTAATGATGAACGTCATTATTATATTCCATCATATTATGATATGAATATTAGAAATAGTTATGACTTTAAAGTTATTGGTGTACCCGATGATGTAGTTCTCACAGGTATTGATGATTTGAAATTTAGAAGCAGAGCAGGAGCTGCAGAAGAGGCATGGAAATATGAATGTATTGGTGATGATTATAAATCTGATTATACTAAAGGACATGATATAGAAGACGAGGAAACTACGTCTAATAAACAAATAAATGCTGATATTGTTAGAGGTAGTTTTGGACCCTATTTAGCATTTAACGATACTCATAATAAATTCTCTCCTGCCGAAACTGTTAATATTTATATTCCCGAATATTCTTATGCTAATATTGATAAATATTTCCAAGTAAGAATGTAGGATACTACTCCATTTATGGCAATATCGGATAGATACGATATTTCAGAAATTTAGGAATATTCAATTGATCCAGTGTCAGTAATAGTTGGAGATACTACGAATAGTGGTTATCGTTTTGAGGAATATAGAGGTGACTGTTATATTTGTCAATTTACTCATAGATTACATCGTAATTTTAATGATCCAAGTGCTCCTTATAATGATGAAATCGTATAGCAAGATACTTGGAAAGAAAATTATAAAACTGATGAAGTTGAGAAATATAATCAAATAAATTTGGGAGACGTTAATGCTATTAAGATAGGAACTTGGGTAACATTTAGAGTGCGTTCTTCTTATAATCTTAATATTAGAACTCTTGATGGTTCTGACGTTACTGAATCAGCTATGACTGGTCATCCTAAAGGTTTCTATCCTTATAATGACTTAGAAGTCGAAGGAAACTATAAACATGCTGATTCACAAGTATATAATAAAGGGTTTAGTAAATCTCTTAGCGAAAGATTTAATATGGAAACTCCTGATGTTCCTCATATTAAAAATTGGTTCGGAACTCGTATAATGTATTCTGACATACATATAAATGATGCATATAAGAATGGTTATAGAGTATTTAAGCCAACTGCATATAGAGATTATACTAGAGAATACGGTGAAATAGTTAAATTATTAACTCTTGAATCTGATCTTATTTGTGTATTTGAGCACGGCGTAGCTAGATTACCTATAAATAGAGAATAGGTTGCAAAACAAGTTTCTGCTGGTAATAATTTCATAACCAGCTTTAATGTCCTTCCAGAGACTCCAATTATTTTAAGTGATATGTTTGGTAGTCAATGGGCAGATAGTGTTCTTAAAACGCCAGGAAAGACCGGAAATTCAAAGCAATATATCTATGGCGTAGATACAGTCGCTAAGAAAATTTGGAGGACAGACGGACAAATTCTCGAATGTATTTCTGATTTCAAAGTTCAAGAATTTTTAAATAAGAATATTACATTAGGCGAGAGAGAATTGACTCCAATTCTCGGAATTAGAAACGTGAAAACTTGCTATAATGCTTTCAAGCGCGATGTAATGTTTACTTTCTATGATAATACTTATGGATTTGAAGAGAAAGTATGGAATCTATGTTGGTCGGAATTATTAGAGAAATTTATTACATTCTATTCATGGGTTCCTTCATTTATGGAGAACATTAATAATGTTCCATTCTCATTTGATAGAAATGTAAGCAAGTGGATTGCTAAACTTGGAGTATCTCATGCTGATAATTCTTTTGCCGATGGAATTACATTATCTAATAATATTATAAATAACTACTTCTTATCCGGAGACGTTAAACAAGTAGTAGATAATACTCATTTCCAGTTTACATATATTACTGTATCTGGAATACCTAAAACAATTACTCTTGATGCTTCTATGTCGATGGATAACAGTCGTAACGAACCAATTTATGAATTGGAAGATAGTAATTTTGACGGATTTATCGGAGTATTAGGATTAGCTAATAGAACTTTGCCACAAGGAGAAATGTTCTATACTATAACTTATGATTTAGAGCGTGATCCTTGGAATAATTATAAAAACTTCCAAATTAAAAAGATTGGTAATGTTATAATGGCTAATCTTGATGATAGTAAATTTACTGAAAAGGTTTAGGTTTAGGATGATTCGGAAAATCCTCTGGACCAAAGATTATTATATCCTATCTATGGATTATTCTTTGCAGAAGAAGCTTCTCAAAATGAAAGAGCATAGGTTTATGATAATCCTGCTACTTTAGACGGATATAAAGTATTTTGCGATCCCGAATTACAACATCCTGTTACTGTTGCTTGTCCTCCAGTTGACCCTGAAACTTTAATGTCTGAGTTATATTATCGCAATTCTGCTGGACACGCTTATGCTGATTATGATATTAACAAAACTAAATTTGTTGTAGACAATAGCCATTAGAGTACTGAAGGAAATTTAAATCCAGATTAGCTATACAATATTGAAGAAATAATGGATTACGTTGGTAAACACTGGTATCATAACGAACAAGGTAAACTTCCCAGCGAGTTTAATGATGATGGTACAGAAAAACCTCGAGATGATTATAGTAGAGGAGAAAGCTTACTAACTAGAAGTGGAGGACCATTTGAGTATGATACAATAATTTATCTATGGAATTTTAGATGGAATAGTGAAACTCATCAATAGGAACAATATTGGTATGCTTGTAGTGGAGGTTTAGGACATATGATGGACCATCCCACTTGGCACGCACCTTTTACCGCTCACTTTATGTATGGTAAATTTATTGAGGAAGTTGTAGGAACACGTGTAGAAGTCGAAGAATTACCTATATTTAAAGACATAACAGGTAAGAGACCAATGTTGCCAAAGGAAGAATAGATAAATCCTGACAAGATTGTTACATTATTAAATATAAGAGCTAATATAAGTATATTAGATACTGAAAACGAGCAAAATTTATCAGACACCTATTATAATATGAAAGCTTCTTATAATAAAGGTACATCTCTGATAAATGCTGCTCAATATGAATCAGTGGTAGGAGTAACAACAAAGTGGAATTTACAATTCTTAACTTCGGATTTCTGGAAACATGGACAAGCAGGTATAATGGATATCGCTGATGATATATATCCTACTTATTGGTATGGTAAACAACATCCATTTGAGTTTGAATGTATAGTAGTTGATGATCCTTCTGTTCATAAGATATTTACAAACTTAGAGCTCGTAGCTAACAAAGCAAAACCCGAATCATTCCACTATGAAGTAGTAGGTGAGACTTATGATTTTGCGAAGGATAAAGTAAATATGTATTTTAGACAAGAAGCATTAAAAGCTTTGTGGCAATATAATGGTGCAGATATTGTGTATGATCGTAATTTCTTAAAGGTTCAACCAAGACAACAACCTAAGTCTGCTGATCTTGTTCATAGATATTACACAAGACAAGATACTGTCAATGATATAGAAGACTACTATATTAATGTAACTTATCCAGTAGGTTACGATTATCGTCATTTATCTGGAGGTGAAATAGTATATTATCCAACAAGACAAGAATTCAGAGTATGGAACCATACTAAGGCAGTTGACCTCAATGATTTGAGTCAGGATGATAGTCGTTCTATCATAGCAGCTAATTGCCAATATCTAGAGGACAGATGGAAGGTAACTATTAACCCTTTAATCGTATGTTATAAGAATGAATATGCCAAAGTAATGGAAGATTCGTTACCTTTAATTAGTCCGTCACATTCTACGTGGGCTAAAGCATATGAAAGCGATTAGTTATTACCTTCATTGCCAATTTATAATTCTCCTATACCTGATAAAGTTAAAGAAGCTGGTCAACTCCGTTTCCCGGGAACTGCTGTAGATAATAAAGGTAACATATCGGAAACAGAGCTTGATAAGTAGAATGCTTTATATCATCTTTATGATCTTTCTAATTGGGGAGTAAACTCATTTGCTCCATTAGATACGACTAATTGGTTGGATGATGTAAATATTTACAGGTATAATTTCGGAGAGGCTCATAATAGAAAAGAGACTGATATACGTGATAAATTTGTTAAAATACGTATACGCTATTCTGGTGAAGAATTAGCAATTATAGATTTCTTAAATACTATTTACTAGGTTAGTTATTCATAATGGTACAATCTACTACAATACTCTCCTTTGAGGAGTGGAAATAGCAACATCCAGATCTTGTTACTTCTCTTGGTGAATAGGAATTGTTATAGAAATATAATGAATATAAGGCGAGTGTGTCGGGAGGTACTTCCGGCACACAAACCCTTCCTATATTTCAAGACACGTCAAAAGAGAAGGATAATACAAGTAAAACTGAAACTTCAAAAAGTAATATAGACTTAGTAGGATTTGGACAAAATTTATAGCAGTTTGGCCTAATGACATCTAATCCTACTATGGCAAAAATAGGAGCATTAGGAAACACTACTTTTCAAACATTTTAGGGAATAAAAGATCTCAAAAACTTAAAAGCATCTGGAGCGACATAGATGGCTGCAGGAATAGGAAGTATAGCAGGTGGTGCTGCTGATGCTCTCGATAAAACCTTTTTTGCCGGACAAAGAGCTAAAAATTCAAGTTTAACAAATACATTAGATGATACCTATGACAGTGCCAGCAGTGCTGTTATGTCAATGGGCCCATATGGAGCAATAATCGGAGGTGCTATGAAAGCCGGAGGATTAGTATCTGATGGTTTATCTGCACTAGGGGTTGGAACTGATCAAATGACTACTGCTGATAAGGTATTTGATAGTAAATTCTTAAAACTTACTCCTATGGGTTTAATCAATGCTATTGGTGCTAAAACTTCCGATAAATTCCAGGTTGACAATCATGTTAGAGAACAAATTGGAGGTTCTTACGGAGGCGCATATACCTATATGGATGATGCTGCATCAAGAGCTAATAAAAAGTATGGATTGTTTTCTAGAGGGGCACTTAGAGAGGCAAATGAAAGAATACGTAATTCTAAAGTAATGCAAGCTAAGATTTCTGATATTAATACAGAAGCACAAGATATGCGTAGTATTGCTACTTCTTCTGCTGATTTGTTATCTACAGGCTATGCTACAAATCTTAGTGGTGGTTACGATTAGAAGTATCTAAGAGCTGCTAAAGATGGTGCTAAATTATAGAGAATTAAGAAAATTAACTTATCTTTCAGAAGTGGAGGTAAAGTTAATAATGTTATAAATGTTGAAACAAAAGAAATAGAATGGCAGCCAATTATAACTTTTGATGACGATATTCCCGAATACAAAGAAGGTGGCCCAATTTGGCGTTACGGAGATGAGTCAACAATAGAAACCTTTAAGGAAGGTGGAACAATAGAGGAATGGAAGCCTGTGATTATATTTGAAGAAGGTGGTAAGACAGAAGAAACTTCTGAGCCGTAGGAGACTTCTCAAAAGAATGTAATTCCTGAGGGTGCTTTACATGCTCGTAAACATCACATGGAGAATACAGAGGGTCTTACTTAGAAAGGTATTCCGGTAATCGACAACGAAGGCGAACAATAGGCTGAAATAGAACTCAACGAAATCATATTTAATCTTGAAGTAACTAAGAAACTTGAAGAATTGTGTGAAGATGGTTCAGATGAAGCTGCTATTGAAGCTGGTAAACTTTTGGTTCAAGAGATATTACATAATACTGAAGATAGAACTGGATTAATTGATACATTAAAATAGGGAGGAAAAATAAATGGCGAAGTTGTCTGATTTGTTAGTCTCTTATAAGCAAGTGGAAGCTCCGTCAAAATAGGAATATATTCCGGAACTTCCTATGGATAGATATTCTAGACTTCAACAGTATATAGCTAATAGAGATGCCACTTCAAAAACTACGGAAACTCCATTAGTTTCAGATCCTGTTGAAGATACTCCATTCCAATGGAATTATGATCCAACTTAGAATACTGGATCTTCAATAAGTGTTCCAATAGCTCCAGAAGTTACAGTGACTTCAACACCATATAAGGTAAGTAACAAACCTGAAGATGTTATGCAGAGAGCACTTACTGTTGCTAATTATTTACATAAAAATGGATCTTTCTCAAAAGAACAGGCTGCGGCTATAGCTGGAGTTATGATTGATGAGAATAATGTAGATCCATCTTCTTATATGAAAGCAGAAAAAGCAGGTAAAGGTGCAAAAGGTACAGAAGGTTTCGGTTACGGTGCCGGAATTGGTTCTTGGACTTTTGCTAGTACTAAGAATGCTTTACTAACTGCGGGTGGTTATAAACCTAATACACCTATCGAGAGTCTCGGACTTGAGGACTAGGCTAGATTATTAGTTATAGATTCTAATGGTAGAATGAAGAAATATTATGATGCTTTAAGGAGAACTAATAACCTTGAAGATGCTTCAGCTACTGCCGTATTAATTACTGGTGGTGTAGGTAAATCTAAGAATTGGGATACCCATCCAACAGTGTAGGAAGCTAAAGAACTTTCTGATTGGTATGGTAGAAGTAACGATAAACGATTTGGTCCATCTCCTCACCATTGGAACGCAGACAAACGTAGATTAGAATATGCTAAACGTGTAAGAAGTATGATGGGATGAATAAAGTAATAGTCAACATAGGCAAAAAGACATATAATTGTCAAGTTGCTAAAACAGAAGAGGAGAAGCGAAAAGGTTTAATGGATGTTGAAAATCTTCCACCGGACGAAGGTATGTTATTTGAATGGGAGGAAGAAGGCACTAGGGAAATGTGGATGAAAAATACAAAAGTACCATTAGATCAAATTGCTATCAATGATAATGATGAAGTTGTATTTGTTTATTAGGCCTAGCCAGAAGATGAAACTCTCGTACCTTTTATGAATGCTAAATATATTCTTGAAGTTAATCAAGGAAGTGGTATAGTAGAAGGTGATGATTTTGATATTGATGACTCTGAAGACCTTAACAAATACACTATGAAAGTTCTTGCTCCGGATGGTACTACACAAATGTTTCTTCAAGGCGGAGAAAGAATTTTTAGTAGAGTAAACACTAGAACATTAATTCGTAAAGCTAAACGTGCTGAAGCTAATCGCAACAAAGATTTTGATAAGTATTGTAAGGCTTTAGGAAAATATATGTTCAAGTGTATAAAGGCCCAGGATAATAGGGACCCAGAATATGTGTAGGTTCCTAAGTGATTTTATTAAATTTCTGACGTTAAGAATTTAATATTTTATTAATACTTTAAAATTAATTGGGATTACAGATAATTATGTCTAATATAGACATATAAAGATAACTTAGATGATTATTGCAATAATTAAAAATTCAGAGAATTATTTATGAAACTTATCAGTAAATTTCAAGAAGGTGGAGCTATGCCTCCACAAGGTGGCGCTCCTGCACCACAAGGCGGTGAAGATCCAATGGCAATGCTAATGCAAGGTGCTCAACAAGCTGTTGAGAGTCAAGATTGTCAAGTAGCAATGCAAGTTTGTCAGATGTTACTTGAATTAGCCGGAGGAGCTGCTCAAGGTGGTGCTCCACAGGAAGCTGCCCCTGCTCCCGCTGAAGGAGAACCAGTTTACCGTAGAGGTGGACGTTTGGTAAGACGTGTTAAGGCTTAATTTAAAAATCTTAACGTGAGGGGTATATCAGATGTGGTATACCCCTTTTATTTTATTTATTAATTTGAAATTATGGCAGAGAAAAAAGGTTCTGTTAAATATAAGTTCGGCCAGAAAGAACTTGATATGGATTAGTACTTAAAAAATATAGGTAACAACGTCCAATCTTATCTTCAAGACCGCAGAAAACGTGGTTGGACGGACGATCAAGTCCAAGAGTTCAGTACCACTTATAACAGATATATGGATGCCTTTAAACAACAATTATCAGAAAACAGTAATCGTTTTTCTACTGATGACCTAGGAAGTATAATTGATACTCAAGGCGAATTTACTAATATTGACAACGACGATGAAGTTGGAGGTCAATTCTATTATAATGACAAAGGAGAAAAGATTACTAATGATGATTATAACATGCTTAAAGATAAAAAGAAGAAAGGTTATAAGACATTCAATGCTAATAGATAGGTGGCAGAATATTTCAGAACAATAGGTAATGCAATGTAGACGAAAGCAGCCGAACAAACTGAAAAGTTTGATATTAATAAGCATGGTTTCGTTTCATGGTGGAGACGTAAATACAGTCCTTCTGGTGAAAGTCCAGACCTAAAACCATTCCTTGACAAAGATCCAGTTGGGCCTGATGGTAAACGTCCTGTTAATGTTCGTGCGAAAATGGCATCCGAATGGATGAACGAATATTTAAACTGGCTTGGTGGTAAAAATCTTGATTATAGTAATTACGATCAATTTCCCGATTATGAAACTTACTCTGCTAAGGGCAGAGAATTGGCAACAAAGTGGGGAGATGGTAAATGGGATTCTGATGATTTAATTTCCGGACAAGCTTTTGGAATAGGTGGAGAATGGGCTAAAGGATTTTTTACAGAAAGAGAAAATCCTGATTTAACTCCCGCTCAACAATAGGCATAGGACGATGAAAAGAAAGCGGCCCAAGCTAAAAAGAACAGAGATGCCTGGGTTGATCAACAAGTAAATATCTTCAATAATTCTAGATCTCCATACACTGAAAATAATCCGTATTCGATAATTATTGATAAAAATAAATGGTATAATGAGGATGGTCAACTTAATGGAGATAATTACTATAGTGCTTGGGGTAAAAACTTTTTAAACGCCGACGGAAAGATTAATACAAGTGCTTTGGATACCTATATGAATGCTTTCGTTCAAAATCCTTTTGATGCTAAATATAAGGGTGATATCGAACGTAACATCGTTGGATTAATAGAACAAGGTATTGCTCAACAAATACCATCTGGCAATTTACAAGGAATGTATTATATACCTTCTCAATCTGATAGTAAATATAATAGAGCACTTGTTTATGACCCAAATACTGGAAGAATATTTTATTCATTTATTGGAAATGTTCCATCAATATGGGAAAAACGTAAACAACAGTATAGAATTGATAATGGCGAAGCTGCTGCTAATGAAGGATTTTATTTCAAAGAAGGCGGAACAGTATCAATGCAAACAGGTGGTAGTTTTGGTTAGGCTTTCGTAAATAGCAGAGATACTTATGTAAAAGATAAGGCAACAGCAGCCGGTCTGTCACCTGAAGAATATCAAGCTCGTAACCGTAAAACATTAGGAGATAAAAATGCTCTAGAAAATAATAATGGTTGGAATAAATATGATACAGCACGTTTAACAGCAACAATAGGAGATATTGGAGCTTTAGTTGCTTCTCTTATGCCTGTTCCGGGTGCTACTGTAGCTTCTACAGGCATAGGAATGGCTTCTACTACGGGTCATCTTTATGCTGACTTGGAAGATGGATTTGATGCGGGAGATGTGGGTAGAGCCGCTTTAGGTTATGGATTAGATGCCTTATCCTTAATACCTGGTGTTGGAGCCGTATCAAGAGGAGCTAAAATAGCAAAAACTGTTGCTCAATATGCTCCAAAATTAATAGCAGCTGTAGGAGCAGCACATACTATTACTAATGCTCCAGAAATTATATCTTCTATAGGAAAAATAAATCATCCTTCACAAATGACAGTAAAGGATTGGTAGAATGTAGCAGAAGCTCTAACATTAGTAACTGCTGGTGGTGCAGCTAAAGTCCGCAGTAATAAGTTAAAAAAGCCTGGCACAAAAACTGTTAT
>Ga0326513_10000628_pt1 | contig 30243 bp, 23 predicted proteins | sample 2_2465_0518_D_FD_203654 | JGI IMG/M metagenome (GOLD analysis project Ga0326513, IMG submission 203654) | Bovine rumen microbial communities from UC Davis, California, United States - 2_2465_0518 | ecosystem: Host-associated > Mammals > Digestive system > Stomach > Rumen | place: USA...
TAACATAAAGATGCTTTTGCCCCTACAGGGCGAAATTGACAAACTTCAATGTACCTAGGGCGATGCCCTAGGCTATTAGCTTGTTAGCCTTGCAGGCTGTTTCAGCAATTTGGTCGAACTCACGTTAATTACCAATTTTTTACCAAGAGAAAGGTTCGCTTACGCGAAGATATTATTTGGAAAATAAATTAGCAATAATTTTTATCAGGATTCAGCTTGCGCCTGAGCTTTGCGAAGAAATTAATTTACTGGTTTAATTTTCTTTTAATTTACTTTCTAAATCAAGGGCGCAAGCCAAGTTTCTTATTGGATTAAGATTGGTAAGATTGGTATTTGCTTCAGCTTGTTGAGCATAGCGAAAATAATAATCAGCTTTAATTAAATTCTTAATCTCTTAATTTCAACCCAAAGGAAAAATGACAAATCCAAAATACCTAATCCCCCTCCTTTGTGTCCTCTTTGCCGGATGTACGAATACCTCCAACAAAGAGAACTTAGCCTATCAGTTCATCAAGCCTATACCGGCCGACAAGTCCCTCTTCAATGGGGATTTAAAGGAACTTAACGCTACCACCCTGCCGGCACTGTTCTCCTTCACCGATTTCAACTGGAAGGACAGCACCCTCACCCTGACCGCATATTCCATCGACACCTACAAGGCATCCAAAATCGACAATCTGCAAAAAGGCGACACCATACTCTTCAGAAACGACACTATCATTACCGACAAGATAGAACGCGGAAAATACATCTCCATAAACGGTGGTATAGAATTTGGCGGTGTGGACCTCACAGCCCACGAAGAAGGCACATACCGTGTACTGCTAATGGACAACCATCCGCAATACTCCGAACTTGGCAAGGTGAAGCTCCCGCTCAGCCCCGCTCTCACCATCATCGACTGCGGCGACAACCCCGAGGACCCTTCCGACACCATCCGCACCAACCACCGCCAATGGCTTGCCAACGTAAAGGAATACAAGCGCGATTTCTCCGAACTCAACACCAGAGTGAATATCGAGAACGGCATCATCACAACCATCACAAGATTCTGGATTCCGTAATGAGAAAGCAATCACGAGCAATGGATAGCGCATGGGCACTTGAGGTGATGCGCAAAGCCCCATATATAACCGTCAGTTTCATAGATGCAGACGGCAAGGCATACGGTCTGCCCCTATCTCTGGCAACCGACGACAACGAGCATTGGTATTTTCATGGTGCCCTTGAAGGCAAGAAACTCGACGCCATCAAGGCACACCCGGAGGTTTGTCTGTCAGCAGTAACCAAGTGCGCCCCAACCATCGGTCCAAAGGACGGCAGTTTCACCCTTCAGTACAAATCCGCCATCGCATTCGGCAAGGCAGAGCTTGTAGAAGACGACACAGAGAAGATCCATGCCCTTCGCATCATCTGCGAACGCTTCCTGCCACAGCACATGGACGCATTCGATGCATCCATCCAACGCTCCCTCTCCCGCACCGCCGTTATACGTATCACCCTCTCCGCCCCACCAACAGGCAAGCGCAAGCAATACGACTCCAACGGTGATGAGATGAAAGGCACGGAATCCCATCCATCCACTACATAAGTCCTATGACTTGCTTCAGCTTGGTGAGCTTCAGCGAATAATTCCGTGTTCATGTTTATATTAACCACAGATTTTCAGGATCTCACAGATTTTCATCACGAGCGCAAGCGAGATAATCCCTTTAATCTGTGCTATCTGTGTTCAAATAAATAACCACAGATTTTCAGGATTTTAGGGATATTAATCACGAGCCCAAGCGAGATAATCCCTTTAATCTGTGCTATCTGTGTTCAAATAAATAACCACAGATTTTCAGGATTTTAGGGATATTAATCACGAGCGCAAGCGAGCAAATCAGATACATCAGATAAATCCGTTTCTTTTTTCTTTTTCGAACACGAAAGGCGCGAAAGAAACGAAGTTTTTTTTTCGCTGAAGCTCATCAAGCTAAAGCAAGTCATAGAACTGACTCCCATGTAAGTCCTAAGTAAATCCCAAGTAAATCCCATTTTTCTCCCATTCTAAGGAACGGACCTGAAACGGACTTGAAACGGACTTACAACGGAGGATCAACGGAGGCATAACATCCTTTGAGTTGTATTGCATATTTTTACAGAAAGAAAAAAAGAATTTTTACACTACTCGTCAACTCGTCACCCATAACGCTGTAACGATCTGTATATCTACAAATTACAGCGGTGATTCATTTCACTTCACTCGTCACCCACTCATCACCCTTATGACGAATATCATTCTGATATAGAATAAGTTACAAGAAAAATTCACTCGTCACCCATTTTTAGGGTGACGAGTGAACGGAGGGTAAATTGCGCATATAACATACACATTCTCAACAACATACAACTATTTGGGTGACGAGTATGGTGACGAGTGGTACAGGGTGAATTAACGCTGTAAGCCTCAATATCCCAACAACTTACAGCGTTACGGGTGACGAGTGACGAGTTTTTAAAAAACTTTTTTTCTGAACACAAGATTGCAATCTCGACATTGCAATTTGCATTATTTTTTTTTCTACATCAAACCACAACGAAGACTCGAGCTGTTCGCTTCTCAAGGCATTGTTATTGTTCTTTTTTCTTTTCCTGCTTTTGTTTACAGTTTTGGTTGTTTTTGAACTGACTTTGTTGACATCGTACTGAAATTTATAGTCTCTTTTAGACTCTGTCTGTGGCTTGATGTCCACATATCTACAATAATAGAAATTCATAGTCTCTTTTAGACGTATATTGGGACTTTGCATGCTTCTTCCATCTACAATAGTAGAAATTCATAGTCTCTTTTAGACTCCTAGAGTGTACGTTTGAACGATAACTATCTACAATAGTAGAAATTCATAGTCTCTTTTAGACTTAAAAATCTGATCGGGGTAGCTAAAGAGGATCTACAATAGTAGAAATTCATAGTCTCTTTTAGACTCATAAATTAAAAGACTATGGCACAGTTATCTACAATAGTAGAAATTCATAGTCTCTTTTAGACATAAACTTAGAGGTGTACTGCCTGTTATATCTACAATAGTAGAAATTCATAGTCTCTTTTAGACGACGATTTAACCACTCGGAACGATATGTATCTACAATAGTAGAAATTCATAGTCTCTTTTAGACCCATCAAACCATATTCTTCTGAATAGACAGGTAATGACAGAATTACATCAGAACGATTGCTTGCAGTCTTTTTGTCTATGGTCACATGTGCCATTCGCCCTTGTGTCTGAGGAGTGGCATGAAACATAGTTTCATCCGTCTCCATATACACATTGTGTAGGTATATGGAGTACGGACAAAATATAAAGTCATTGAGTGTGGATATTGATATATAGTCAATCATTCAGATATGGTTTTTCTTGTGCAAATTGCAGCCATTCCTTGTTGCTTATACCAAGTTTCAAGTTCTCTTGCGGTTTTGAAGCCTTTATCTTCATAACAGCCCATAAACCCTTGCGAGCTATATTATATGCACCATTGGCATCTGCATCCTTCGGCAGATTGTCGCCACAATTACGGCTGTCGTAGAAATGGCCCTCTGTATCAGCAACAGGCGAAAGCAGATAATCGACTTCGCTGTTTGTCTCACTATTACGCATCTGTACCAATAGTTTCATGAGTTGCATCAATGATTCAAGGTGTTTCTTTTCTGTCAGAGTACATATAGCCTCTTTCAGATTGCCGTTGATATCAATACCAGCTTCCATAAATACCTTCTTAAACTCGTCAGTAAGCACAATTTCCTTATTATCCCATTGGTTTAGTTTCTCTGGATTACGGAATGTCTTGATGCGTGTACCATAAGTACATAGTACCCAATCGGTTCGCGTATCTTTTGCCTTGTCCGTGAACTTGCTATAATCACCGATAACGAACTCAAACCAATCCTTATCGGCATTATAACTTATACTCTTGAACTTAGAGAAGAAATTGCGAGTCTTGTCTGCATTCTCATATCTGGTATCAAACATATTAACGAAGCCTGTTACAGGGTCTATCTTACTTGTATTCCATGCAGGGATATAGAACAGGCAGCCACTCTGCTTGCCAAGTTTCTTAAACGTATCAAACTTACTTGCAAGTTGATAGGCATGGAGTAATCCGCCATTCTCATTGGCATCTCTCTGCTTGTCAACATAGTAATTGAGTTTGTCTATGAGCATTTTCTCGAACTTCTCATATACTTGTCGCTCAATCTTCTGACGACCACGCATAAAGCCTCCGTTCAGATCTTCAAGTACAACGATAGCCTTGTACTCCACCATCATCTTCGTGATTACGTGAACCACCTGACTAAGGTAGCCTTCCTTTAGTTCCTTTATGTTCTCTATCTTCTGCCAGTTCTGACGCGCCTCCTTACGGTCGCCCTCGCGCGCTTGAAGCAGTTCCTTATAGTTGGTGGTGTAGGTATTGCCCTTGTATTCGTTGATGATATCATTAAGTGTCATCTGCTTTACGATATTGCCTTTCATATCAATTAATGACAGATACAGCAGATGTCGCTCACCACGGTCAATGCCTATGATATGCTCTATGCCGTTGTTGCGGATAACATCCAAGACGCTTGCATTGATATTGTCGCTACCCGTTGCCTTGAAATTGATAGTGATAGGCACATGGAACTGGAACTTGTCAACTGTATAGCGACGATTCTTCACAATGTCATAGCAGAAAGTACTCTCACGCTTCTCGTTCTGCATGTTCTTGTTGGCGATTGGCTGGTTCGCACGATGTATTGTGGTCTTATCAAGGTCAAGGCTTCTCTTTCGATAGAACACCTCGGCCTGTCCGTTGAGTTTATATACCACATTGGCAAGATTACGCTCGTCAAAGAGCATCTTCCAATATAATGTATGCATATTAGGTGTGCCCTTGCTATACTCAGAAAAGTCTTTGTTCCATATCTGGAAGAGATATAGCTTGCCTTCATCAACTAATTGGTTGATGAATGAAACGGAAACATTTCTAAACGAGCATTTATAGCCTTGTGATGGAACTTCGGCAAAGAAATGGCTCAGTTTCTCATATTCAGAAGACGGTTTGAACTTAAAGTTGAATGTTTTGTATTTGAATCCATCCTTCTCGTATATGTCAAGGAAACTCTTATAGCAATCAATAAGTTCGGGAAGGACTTTCTGCGCCTCTTCATCCTTGATAATTATCTTGCCATCGCTGGTCATAAGATGTCTTGGGCATTGCCAACCTAATGCTTTGGCAGTTCCGAAGCATTTTCTCACAAATGCGCCCATACCCATAGGCAATGCCATTTGCTTATACTCCATCTTCTCATAGCATTCTCCATCGCATGGCAATTCGTCAGCATCAAAGGCATGGTTCGACTTCTTATCCATAATGGCAAGATAGTATTGCCCATCCTTACGCAATAATACGGATGTGCAGTCAGGCTCTTTGTTCATATCCCAGCCATTAAGCAACTGGGCATTATCGAAGTTCAGTTTTATCTTCTCTGTGCTGTATGGCTTGCGTGTCAGTCTGTTGCGGACCTTATCATATAATGGTGTTACGATGTCAAGATCATCCCATATAGCACGCAGTTTTGCATCAAATTCATTATCCTTGTCGGCTTCATCACCATTTCCGAGTAATGGCTTGATGAAATGCTGCAATGCCTTGTAAGCATCGAGCAGAGCCTTTATCTTCTTAATGCTATCTTCTGACTGGTTAAGGTTTGTATGTTTGCCTAACAGAACATCATGAGCATCAACATAAGCTAACTCAATCTGGGATAAAAGATTAATACGTTGCTCTCCATTACGGTCATAAGCACCTAATTCTTTATAGTATGATTGTATTGTCTTGTCAGAATCTACATGAGAGTTGAGATATTCTATGCTGAAGCTCTTGCTTGCCTTGAAGATGTCGTTGATACGCTTTTCAAGCAATTCGGGATTTTTCTTTTCCTTTGCAGAATGGTTTGTGTTATTACGTAGTTCTGCTTTTATCGCACTTGTATATACATCATATTGACCGAATATCTGCTGAGAGATATCGGTAAGTCCCTTGTCGTTGGCAATATAGATATGCTTTGTGTCGTAGTTATTTATGTTTTGAAGAAGTTCACGAACATCTGCTAAAACATCCTTCAAATTGCCGTGAGTCTCGTTTATTGCAGCAAGCATTTCCTCGTCCGTGGCCAACTCTTCAGGAAGCCAAGAAAGAGCCACCCTATCGCTAAGAATCATCTTATACAAAGGCTTTAGTAATGGCAAACGGGCATCCTTATGCTGTTGGTTGTAGAGATTAACATATTCGTTTATGCCTTGTTTCTTTACTCCGCTATCTTCCACACGACCACCAACAATCTTATTATACAACTCAATCTGTCCTTGTGTGAGAGTTTCAGTAAAGTTTTCAAGGCAAAACATCTGGGTGATGCTCTTACCCTTTAGTTCCTCCTTAAAACTATGCTCTACATCAGCAATAAAGTCAATATCTTCTTGCTCAGTAATCTTTGCAAACGACTTGATATTGTCAATGAACATTGGCAAGTTCTCATGTATCAAGCGATAGGCTATGGCTGTTGATTTCTTCTCGTCAGAATACATATTCTTTCGGTTCTCGTTGAAACCCGTAAAATATGTAGTGAACTTGCTGAAGTTCTCTACCATCAGCTTCTCTTGCTCATCTGTCACGAAATCGGGAAGATGATTCTGTATGAGTTCCTTCTTGAAAAGGTCACCATACGAATTTCCTTTCTTGAAGGCATCGACAATATGTTTTCTAAGGACAGTTTTGACATCATCAAAATCCTTATCTTCCTTCTCGTCCCTATTTGATTTGGAGGCAAGAGCTACATAATCCTTTAATGAATCATTATTGCCGTCGGAGGTAGTCTTCAAGACAAGACCAGCAAGACACATGTCAATAAACGACTTGTGGTAACGGTCAATAATGTCCTTGACCTTCTTGTATTCTTCAGCCCTCTTTTCATCTTGGGCAATGATACCTTTTGTTTCAATATTGTCTTTCGTCTTACCTACAGGTTTTAGTTCAAACCTGAGTGTCTTTGACAGAGAATAAAGTCCGGTGAGGTCGTTAAATGTTTTCATATGTATTTTTATTGTTTAGAATAGTATAAGAATTATGCAAGGCTCTTGTTGGGATAAGTGCCAATACATGTGCAAAAGTACGAATTATTTCAGTAAACACCAAATATTCCCATATTTTTTATGAAAATATTTCAGAATTCATTGTGTCGCAAATAACGTGAGTTCGATGTTAGTTTATTAAACGCAGAGACGCAAAGGCGCAGAGCTTTATAAAAAAACTCTGCGACTCCGCGTCTCTGCGTTTGAAATATTTGCTTTCGCCTTCTGAAACTCAGGAGACTATGCCGTCCTTACATGACTCCTATCCAACGGAGGAAGATGCAATGCACTTCTTGGGCAAATGAAAAAAATGTCGTTTTCTTTGGAGATGAAAGAAAAAGATTGTAACTTTGCACTCATCAATTGAAACGGGCACCGCTCTATGAGCGACATACCCTATTGATTTTTTCGCTGAAGCTCAACAAGCTAAAGCAAGTCGTGCGAGGATGCTCCGCACGTTGTCACTCGAAGGAAAATGCTATATCTAAATTAACTTATCTATTCCCTACATACATGAACAAAAAACTATCCATATTATTCTTATTCCTTACTTTGATTGGAATAAACGACATCAACGCTCAGGATAAAAGAATCACTGAGGGTAAGGATTTCTCATACCTTTACAAGAACCTTCCTATTCCGTTGGAAAGGCCTCAACTTCCAAATATTCCGGAGAGATACGTGAAACTGACCGACTATGGCGCTGTTAACGATGGTATCACCCTTTGTACCGAGGCTTTTGCCAAGGCTATCGACGACCTCAGCCAACAGGGAGGAGGACATATTTTCGTTGATGACGGTATATGGCTGACTGGTCCGGTGATGCTCAAGAGTAACATCGACATCAACCTGAGCCGTAATGCCATAGTGAAGATGACTCCTGATAAATCAAAGCATAGGAATACGACAAATAAGACCAGCAAACTCGTCATCCCTGCTTTCTATGCAAAGAACGCACACGACATCAGCATCACAGGTCTTGGCGCTATTGACGGTAGTGGTGCCTACTGGCGTCCGGTGAAGCGAAGCAAGGTGAGTGCTTCGGAGTGGAAACAATACACACAGATGGGCGGTATCATAAGTGCTAATGGCGAGATATGGTATCCTTATAATCTGAAGAATGCCCCATCGCTTACCAAGTCACCAGAGGAGGAGGCTAATGCCCGTGCGGACCTTATCCGTGTTGAGCATTGTGAGAGAGTGCTTTTCCAGGATATCACGGTACAGAACTCTCCACGCTTCCATGTTCATCCATGCTATTGTAAGGATGTTAGCGTGCTTGGCTTGACAGTACGTTGTCCTTGGAATGCACAGAACGGTGATGCTATCGACCTGAGCAACTGCACAAGATGTCTTGTTACCGAGTGTACCATAGATGCTGGTGATGACGGTATCTGCCTAAAAAGCGGAACTGGTAAGACTGGTGTTGATGCCGGTCCTTGTAAGGATATACTCGTTGAGGACAACACCGTTATTCATGCTCATGGCGGTTTTGTGATAGGCTCAGATGCAAGTGGCGGTGTGCAGAATGTAGTGGTAAGAAACAACCGTTTCATGGGCACAGACACAGGTCTGCGTTTCAAGACGAGCTACGGCCGTGGCGGTGCTACTGCCAATATCTTCATCTCAAACATTGTGATGACCGATATAAAGGAACAGGCTATCGTATTTGAGGCTTCATACTCCAACAAACAGATAGGACAGAAGGATAATCTTGTAGGGGCTACCGACTATGCCCCTGACTTTAAGGACATACATATAGAACACATTAAGTGTCGTGGCTGCAAGACTGGTATCGTTGCCAAAGGCGATGAGGGATTGATTCATGATATTGACATTAAGAACTCCGTCATCTTCTATATCAAAAAGGCTACGGAGATACAGGAGACCTGCAAGCTCGATGTGTCTAACGTAACGTTCAAGACCTTCGAGATGGAGATGTGGTAGGTTTAACGTGAGTTCGACGAAAATAAAACGCTGCGCTTGGCTACATGAATTAACCGTGAATTAATTAATAATTTTTCTTCGCTCCATATAAAATTATGGATAATTTGTGGGCAATTAATGATAAATTCGTGTGGCTCCACGCAGTGGTTAAGGCAGCTTGCTGCCATTCGTGGAATTGTTCGCTATGGCTCACCAAGCTAAAGCAAGTTCTTCGCTATGGCTCATCAAGCAGAAGCAAGTCGTCGAACTGACGTTAGGTTTAGGGTAAAGAGGAACTGCGAAGCTGATGAGCTTGCGAATAAAGGGTAAAAAAAAGTATGGTTACAACTTTCGGTTTTATGACATAGCCGCTAAGTGTAACCATACTTTTTACTTTTTAACGTGAGTTCGATGAATTTGTCTACTTGTATATTGCTGAATATCATGTAGTTGAAAGAGCTCTGAAAGAGCGATACCTAAAAGGGCAGTCCGTTAGGGCTGTTATATTTGTCGATATAGGGGGATGAGGTCTGTAGGACCGACACCTACTGTATTTATCCATGTTTTTAGGTGTCGCACTTACAGCGCTCCTTTAATCACGCATCTACCGAATAACAGCCCTATCGGACTGCCCTATTAAGTGTCGGGCTTTCAGCCCTCGCAGTATTGAATTCGTCGAACTCACGTTACATTACTCTTTACTCCAATCACATAACTCCTATCCAGCGGAGGATGTCATTGAGGTTGGCTACAACCATTAGGAGGAGGAGGAAGAGCATACCGATGTTCTGGGATATCTGCATGAACTTCAGACTTGGCTGCTTGCGGGTGATGACCTCGACGAGAAGGAAGAGGATATGACCGCCGTCAAGTCCGGGGATAGGGATGATGTTCATGAAGGCAAGGATAATGCTGAGGAAGGCTGTCATCTTCCAAAAAATCATCCAGTCCCATTGGGTTGGGAACATACTGCCGATAGCGCCAAAGCCGCCAAGACTCTTGGCTCCTTCCTTTGATGCCACATATTTCAGGTCGCTGATATAGCCGCCAAGCACGTCGATGCCGTAGGTACAGCCTTTCTTTATGCTTGAGAGGAAACCGTAATCTACCTGACGTGGCTTGTAGAAATTATAGATCGTTGACTTCACAACGCCCATTAACACACGCTCGTCCTGATATGCGAATGTGACCTGAGCAGTATCCAAAGTGCCGTCGGCCTTCTTCCATACTATGTTATTGGTCAGAATGCCGAGGCTATCCTGTGATGTCTTTGCATCGGTAAGGGCATCTGTCATGCGGCTTACCTCGTATTCAAAGGTTCCCCATGTGTCAATATTCTTGCTACCGAGTTTGACAATGGTGTCACCCTTACGAATGCCCGCCTTGTAAGCAGCCTCTCCCGGGATAATGCTATCCACGAGTGCAGGGACAAAAGGACGGCAGAACATAGGGTCTGCCTTCAGCATATTGAGGAGGTTGAGGTCACCATTGAGAGGCACGAGGCACTCACGACCGTTGCGAAGCACTATGACCTCGTGAGCCTTTGAGATGTCGCGCAGAAGGTCGGCAGAGAAGTCCTTGAACTCGCCAAGGTCGGAACGCAGCAGGATGTCGTGATCCTGGAATCCGAGAGCCTTAGCCTCATCGTTGAACTTCATACCCATTGTCATGTCCTCAACGGCATAGTATTTGTCGCCCCATGTGTAGAACACGGCTGAATAGATGACGAGGGCGAGGATGAAGTTGACCATAACGCCGCCAGCCATGATGAGGAGTCGCTGATATGCCTTCTTGCTACGGAACTCCCAAGGCTTTGCAGGAGCAGCGAGTTTCTCGGCTGTCTGGGTCTCGTCAATCATACCGTCGATCTGACAGTAACCGCCGATAGGCAGCCATCCGATACCATACTCGGTACCTACATTGTCGTTGTATTTCTTATTACCTACGTTCTCCGTTACAATCCTATAGTTCTGTTTCGTAAGGGAATAGTAGTAGTTCTTTAGTTGCTGAATAAAATTGATGCTCTCATTATCGCGCTCGGTAACAGGAGCCTTGCCTCTGAGACGACGCCACCAGTTGTCGTATGAGCTCCAGAGGTGGAACTTCCAGTTGGCGAAAACATAGAAACGCGACACGCGAGTGCCGAACATCTTAGCGAATGTGAAATGACCGCCCTCATGAAGAAACACGAGAATGGTGATAGCAAGAATGAACTGTGCTGTTCTTATCAGAAATGATTCCATTTGGAAAAAACTCGGCCTCTCCCCCCGCCCTCCCCCGTAGGGAGGGAGCCGGAAGGGCACACAAATTAATAATGTATAATTAATAATGAATATTTTAAATCAACAAGCCTGTCACGCTCCGGCTCCCTCCCTACGGGGGAGGGCGGGGGGAGAGGCCATTTTACTTAATCATCTCCCCTGCAATCCTCCTTGCCTCCTTGTCGGAAGCGAAGTAGTCGTCGAGAGTAGGAGTCTTGATGACTGTTGCCTTGTCGAGAGTCTTGGCGATGATATCACCCATGTCGAGGAAACCGCATCGGCCTTGACGGAAGGCGAGGTTGACTACCTCGTTGGCGGCATTGACGACACAAGCGGCATTACCGCCACGACGAATAGCCTCGTAGGCAAGGGCAAGGCATTGGAACTTCTGCATGTCAGGCTCGAAGAACTCCAAAGGATGCGCGAAGAGGTTAAGGCGCTCGCCAGTCATCGGGAGTCGCTCAGGGAAGGTGAAGGCATACTGGATAGGCAGACGCATATCAGGCACGCCAAGCTGCGCCTTCACGGCACCGTCACGATACTGCACGGCAGAATGCACGATGCTCTGAGGATGAATGAGCACCTGTATCCTATCGGCATCAACACCGAAGAGCCACTTAGCCTCGATAACCTCAAAGCCCTTGTTCATCATAGAGGCAGAGTCGATTGTTATCTTTGCGCCCATATCCCATGTTGGGTGCTTGAGGGCGTCGGCAGCGGTAACGGTCTTCATCTGCTCGTGGGTGAACTTACGGAAAGGACCTCCAGAAGCGGTGAGAAGGATTTTCTCAATCTCGTTGTCATGGTCGCCCACAAGACTCTGGAAGATAGCCGAATGTTCAGAATCAACAGGAAGGATTGGCGCATGATACTGCTCTGCAAGTCCCATGACAAGCTCTCCTGCCACCACGAGGGTTTCCTTGTTGGCAAGACATATCTTCTTTCGTGCCTTGATGGCATGGATGGTAGGATCAAGTCCGGCAAAGCCCACCATAGCGGTGAGTACCATGTCGATTGGTTCAGCCTCAACCACATCGCATAGAGCCTTGGCACCGGCATAGACCTTGATGTCAGGACAATCGTCGAGGAGAGTCTTGAGCTGCTCGTATTTATCCTCATTGGCGATGACCACGGCAGCCGGACGGAACTTACGAGCCTGCTCGGCAAGCAGTTCCACCTTATTATTAGCAGTAAGACAGTAGGCCTCAAAACGCTCGCTATGCTCTTCGATAACTTCAAGAGCCTGAGTGCCTATTGAGCCAGTACTGCCCAGAATACATATTTGTTGTTTTTTCATTTTTCTATATTGTCAAAAGACGAAAGGCGAAAGACAAAAGACGAAAGGCGAAAGCCATTAGCCTTTAGCCATTAGACATTAGACTTTAGACATTAGCCTTTAGACTTTAGCCTTTAGCCTCACTACAGATCAAGTATTCCCTCCGGAATATCAAGGGTGATGGTGCGATTCTTCTGATCAACATCCACGATGAGTTCCTCAGAGGCAGGGATAAGCCTTCCGTCCTCAAGTTCGAACATGATATTGATAGTCTGCTCATCCACGTAGGCTATTGTACCTACAGGTTTGCCTGAGTTATTATCAATGAGGGTATAGCCCACGAGGGCAGCATAGGAAAGTTCTGCTTCCTCATCCCGCTCAGCAAGTTCGCGAGGGAAATAGACTTCTACGCCAGTAAGCTCACGGGCACGCTCCTGAGTATCAACGCCCTCGAACTTCACCAAAGCAACGCTATCACTCTTGAAACGATATTCCTCCATGAAGAACGGCACGAAGATTCCGTCAAGCTTCAGCACGAGATACTCAGCATCCACACGGTCGAACACATCGTCATCAATCTGGATGCTAAGTTCGCCCTTGACGCCATGAGCCTTGCCTATGACTCCTATCTTATAAACCTCCTGTTCCTTTATCATACCCTTGTTATCTTTGCTCCAAGTGCATTAAGTCTTGATTCTATATTCTCGTAGCCACGGTCAATCTGCGCGATGTTATTGATCTGCGATGTTCCGTCGGCACTAAGGGCTGCGATGAGAAGTGCGATACCGGCACGGATATCAGGACTTGACATACGCCCTGCACGAAGACGAAGCTGATGGTCATGCCCTACGACCACGGCACGATGCGGATCACAAAGAATTATCTGAGCGCCCATGTCGATGAGTTTATCAACAAAGAACAGACGGCTCTCGAACATTTTCTGATGAATGAGCACACTACCCTTTGCCTGTGTTGCCACGACGAGAAGCACGCTGAGGAGGTCAGGCGTGAGTCCCGGCCACGGAGCATCGGCAAGAGTCATGATAGTGCCGTCGATAAAGGATTCTATCTCGTAATGGTCATGATGAGGGATGAAGAGGTCATCGCCATCAACCTCAATCTGAATACCGAGACGGCGGAAGGCATCAGGAATGATACCGAGATTCTCTACGGAAGCACCCTTGATTCTTATTCCATCGCCAACCATAGCAGCCATAGCGATGAAAGAGCCGACCTCAATCATATCAGGAAGAAGCTTATGCTCAGTACCACCAAGAGTCTTCACACCCTCAATACGGAGAAGATTAGAGGCTATGCCTGAAATCTTTGCTCCCATACGGTTGAGCATGTGGCAGAGTTGCTGAATATATGGCTCACAGGCAGCATTATAGATTGTCGTGGTGCCTTCTGCACAGACAGATGCCATGATGATATTCGCAGTACCTGTGACAGAAGCCTCATCGAGAAGCATATAACAGCCCTTGAGTTTATCGGCCCTGAGTTCATAGACATCACGACCAGCAACACGACTATAACTTGCACCAAGCTTGTGGAAACCGAGGAAGTGAGTGTCAAGACGACGGCGGCCAATCTTATCACCACCCGGCTTTGCCACGGTGGCATGTCCGAAACGTCCAAGCAGCGGACCTATCATAAGCACAGAGCCACGGAGGGCAGCACACTTCTGTACGAACTCATCGCTGCTAAGATAGTCGAGCTTGAGTTCATCAGCCTTGAAACTATACTCTCCCACACCGAGCTTATGAACTTTCACACCTATATCCATCAGCAACTTGATAAGGTTGTTGACATCGAGGATATCTGGGATATTCTTTATCACGACCTCCTCGTCAGTGAGAAGAGTGGCACAGATGACCTCAAGTGCCTCATTCTTCGCGCCCTGAGGAACAATAGTACCACTAAGCGGATGTCCGCCTTCAATAAGGAATGCTTCCATAGAGTGTTACTTCTTCTTTTGTTTCTTCAGTTTAGCCTGCTGGGCAATAGACTGCACGTCGATCTTGTCAAAGCGGAAACTGTCAAGATCCAACTGAATCACACCATCCGTGAAACGTGCAAGGTCGTCGGCTACCTTCTCGTCATCGCCATTGCCATGTCCCCAGAGCAGAAGACAACGCTTCATCTGGTTGGCGGTCATACGCACGAGGGTATCGCGCTCCTCGCCCGGCTCCATTGTCTTGAGCGTCTCAAACAGCTCAAACAAGGCTCTGCCATAGTGACGTACAGGAATACGGGTATTCGGATATGCCACAGGCTCTGGCTTTGAAGCCATCTGTTCCGCCGTCGTTATCTCTACAGGATAGTCAATATCCAGTTTGAAGTCGCTCATCAACGCCAGATGGTCCCAAAGGGTCTGCATACGGTCGTTGACGTTCTGGTCACTTGGATTCATCTTACGCATTGTATCGATGATAGCCTCAGCACATACCTGACGCTCTTCCCTGTCAGGAATAGAGACACAATAGTCAACCATCTGCTGAATCTCACGACCATACTCGTTGAGCTTGATCCTTTCACGCTGGGTATTATAGTCAAGTCCTTCGATATTCATATTTTTCTAAAATTAAAAGCCTAACCAAGCCTTCCCAAAGGGAAGGATGTTTTATACATTTGTAGCCTTAAATGAAAAGTGAAATGTGAAATGTGAAAAATACAGATTACACATGAAAGTGAATAATACTAACTTGTATTTTATAATTTTTCACTTTACAACAACTTCTTCGGCAACTTAGCCACATAGTCCTTCAGATAGGAAGGAGTGAAGTATGCCACATCCTCGAACTTACCATCGTTGAAGCGACGCTCAGCCAAAGGCATCATATACTTTGCCAATGGAGATATGTCCTCAATGAGATGCGCGTTAGGATGATTGATAGTCTCCATACACTTAGCAGCACCGTTTCCGAAGAAATAGACAGGCTGCTTGTCGAGATATTCCTTGTAGGTCTCGGCATTCACGATGTCAGCCCCGATCTCTCGCACAGGTTTCAAGGCACGGCTCCAAAGACCTGCATAAACCTCCATACGGCGGGCATCGAGCATAGGACAGAGCAAAGGCTCCGGCTCCTCGGCTGCCAGTTCCCTAAGCAGGACAGGCACGCACATCAGTTCGAGAGTAGGTATTGATATGAGCTTTGCATCACGGCCGTAGCAGATACCCTTTGCCATTGACACGCCTATTCTCAAGCCTGTGTAAGAACCCGGTCCGGCACTCACAGCAACGGCATCAAGAGGAATGAGACTCTGGTCAATGAAACTGAGTGCCTCGTCAACATATACACCGAGTTGCTCGGCATGATTCGGACCGCTGAAATCCTCTTTTTCGAAGATGACGGTTCCATCGTGGCTAACAGCCACAGAACACACATTTGTGCTCGTTTCTATATGTAAAATGCACGACATTTTCGTTTTGTTTTAAAAATAATGTGCAAATATACTCATTTTTCCCGTATTTTTTTGTACTTTTGCAGAAATTTAACGAAAAAGTAATCAAATGATACTCTCAATGACCGGCTATGGCAAGTCAATAGCCACTTTTCAAGACAAAAAAATCAATGTTGAGATAAAATCTCTCAACAGTAAGGCACTCGACCTTTCAACTCGCATCGCCCCACTCTATCGTGAGAAAGAAATGGAGATGCGACAGATGATTCAACAGAAAGTGATCCGCGGAAAAGTGGATTTCTCAATCTGGATTGAAAAGGACGAGATGGCAGATGCAGCATCTATCAATATCGAACTCGCTAAGAATTACTACCAGCAACTCTCTGCACTTGCCAGCAGCAACAACGAGGCTACCCCTTCCATGACCGAGATGATGCCTATCATCTTGCGGATGCCAGACATACTCGTAAAGCAGGATCAGACAGAAATCCTTTCCGAAGAGGAATGGGAGGTTGCCCGTCAGGCTATCGACTCTGCGCTTGACGCTCTCGTTGATTTCCGCCGTCAGGAAGGTGAGGCTCTCGCAAAGAAATTCGGCGAGAAGATTGACAATATCGAGGCTCTGCTGAAGAGCATCGAGCCATACGAGAACTCTCGTGTGGAGAAAATCCGTCAGCGTATCATTGACGGATTGAAGCAGATTCCTGAAATCGACTACGACAAGAACCGCCTTGAGCAGGAGCTTATCTACTACATAGAGAAACTGGATATCTCAGAGGAGAAACAGCGCCTCACAAACCACCTCAACTACTTCCGTGAGACTATGGCAGAGCCAGAGGGCGGTCAGGGCAAGAAGCTCGGTTTCATTGCTCAGGAAATGGGACGTGAGATCAACACAACCGGCTCTAAGAGTAATCAGGCTGAGATGCAGAACATCGTTGTTAAGATGAAGGATGAGCTTGAGCAGATCAAGGAGCAGGTGCTTAATGCGATGTAAGGAAGAGGGGTAAGAGTAAAGTGTAAAGAGTAAAGGGTAAAGTTAAAGAGAAAATGTCAAAAGGCAAATTACTTATATTCAGCGCTCCTTCTGGCTCAGGAAAGTCAACTATCGTGAATTTCCTTATGCAGGAGCATCCGGAACTCAACATGCATTTCAGCATCTCATGCACCACACGTGCTCCTCGCGGAACAGAGAAGAACGGTGTGGAGTATTTCTTCCTCACCCCGGAGGAGTTCAAGGCAAAGATTGCAGAGGGTGCTTTCGTGGAGTACGAAGAGGTTTATACCGACCGTTTTTACGGCACGCTGAAATCACAAGTTGAGAACCAGATAAACAATGGCGAGAACGTGGTTTTCGATGTTGACGTGAAGGGCGGTTGTAACCTAAAAAAAATCTTTGGCAGCGAAGCACTTAGCGTATTTGTACAGCCACCTTCAGTAGAGGAGCTTCGCCGCCGTCTCGTAGGTCGTGCTACTGATGCTCCAGAGGTTATCGAGCAGCGTCTTGCAAAGGCAGAGGAAGAACTGACCTACGCGCCAAAGTTTGATGTCATCATCGTTAATGACGACCTCGAAACTGCAAAGGCAGAGGCATTGAAAACAATCAGCGATTTCCTCGGAAAAATAAATTAAACTGAAAGTAAATGTTTTTTTGGAAAGTAAATGACCAGCAAATTATAATCAGTAAATTAGGAAGTGGCATTCGCCACTCTGGAAAATTCTAAAATTTCAAAATAAAAATTTACTGATTATAATTTACCGGTTTAATTTACTCCTAATTTACTTTCCAAACATCCGGGCGCAAGCCCGACAAAACCTTTTCTTATGCGCATCGGACTTTTCGGAGGGAGTTTCAACCCTATACATAACGCTCATATTGCCCTTGCAAGCACCATTCGCAAGGAGGCAAGGCTTGATGAAGTCTGGTTTATGGTTTCACCACAGAACCCTCTGAAACAGGCGCAAGACCTTCTTGGAGAGAACGAGCGATACGAGATGGTGGAACTGGCATTAGACAGCCTTCCCTCTGAACAAAACGGAAAGCTAAGAGCAAGCAACTATGAGTTTCATCTTGAACGCCCCTCCTTCACTTGGAAAACACTTAGAGCTCTGAAGAAAGACTTCCCACAGCATGAGTTCTCCCTGATAATAGGCGGCGACAACTGGGTAGCCTTTCCACGTTGGGCTCATAACGAGGAGATTCTTGCCAATCACCACATATATATCTATCCAAGAGAAGATTCCGAGATTGACGAAGCTACACTTCCCAAGAACGTACATCTCATCCATACACCCAAGATTAACATCACAAGCACGATGCTAAGGGAAATGGTAAGGAACGGAAAAGATATAAGCGCATTTGTTCCAGAAAAAGTGGCAAAAGCGATTGCTGACAATAATCTTTACGCGGAATAACACAATTACCGTAATCCCATCGACAAGACACAAATACGACCAGAATTCTTTCAAGGGAGATTGTTACAACATAAAAAACTAAAACAATAATTTTTTCTACTAGAAATATATGAAACGAGAAACAACTATAATACTGCTTATGCTCTTCACCATTGGCTGTTGGGCACAGAAGGTATGGAAAGATCCTGAATTTAAGCCCAACGAATATGTTGGTGCTTTGAATATTACGGAAGTAGAACTGAACAAAAAGGAAACTATCGTACGATTCCATATTGAGCAAGACTCAAAAAGATGGATCAGATTTGCATCGACAACCATATTAAAGACGGCTGACGGCAAGACATACGCCATTACAGGTGGTAGAGCCACACGTGAAGGAGAAACCAACCTTATACCCGATTCTCTCTTCTATACGCCGGAAGGCATAAATGAGGCTGATTTTGCTTTGCATTTTGAGCCGTTACCTTCCAAGGCGAATAGCTTTGATCTTATTGAGGGTTATGGAAATCGTGATTTCCAATTCTTCAACATTTCTAATCCCGCAGATATCATAGAAGCCAACTGGCGTGACGTAAATACTGGCGACTGGATTGTTGGATTCTTCAAAGACTATGCCATATATGATAGTAAGATATGGCAGTATAACACAAAGACAGACAATAAGATAGTGCTGTGCAACGGCAATAATAACACAACAATAGCCATTGGCAAATATAAAGACGGGGAACGTGTGTTCAATATTAACGGCAAGAAACATACACTTACAATAATTAAGAACTTTAAAATACCTGACTACCCTACATGTGACACAACTCCATTGAGTACAGAACTAAAATCAGGTACAGCACATATCTCTGGTATGTTTACGGATATTCCAAACAATGCGCTCAAGAATGGCCCACTATCGCTTGAAGTTCGTTACGCAAAAAACTTCTGGAATGAAAACTATTCCAGAATTCAACTCACGCCAGATTCGTTAGGCAGGTTCAGTATTGATATCCCCTTGTCAGGAACACAAAGTGTTAGATTAAATACTATGACGGGCAAAGACAGGTATACGGGGCATGACTGTGTCCTTCAGCCTGATGACAGTATATTCGTATTGAAGACTCTCTGGGGTGGCATGTTCATGGGTAAGAAAGCCAGATTGCAAAACGAAATCAATAATGCCAATTCTGTGAATTGGGCAGAATACGAGCTGCCTACAAAATTTAAGAAATATGAGGATGCCATAAAATACAAGGACGAGTGCATGGAGACCTATAACCAATATCTAAAAAGCATGAAGGAATACTATGCACAACACCCAACTTGTAGCCAGCAGTTCCGCGAATATGCGTCTTTATCAAATAAGGCAGAGGTCGCATATTGGATATGGATGTCAATGTACATGACTCCTTCAAAGACATTTCCAGCAGAATGCGCAGAATGTGTCAATAAACTTTTTGACATCAATTCTCAATGCCCCCTAAACCTTACGTTTCGGATACCTAACAGTATTCGTTCACAATACATATATAAAATATATAATGGTCCAATGAAAGAATACTTTTTGGGCAATCCTGCAGAGTTACAAAAAGTTGTAACTTCTGGATTGTTCACATTATCGGCAGAGGACAGTACAAAGATTGCATTGTGGCGGAGCAATCCGAAAGATGTAAGTAATGCTGAAATCGAAAAAATAATGGAGAACAATGGTATACTTGGTGGTTTAACTCAAAGTAAATTCTACAAAATGGATTATCCCCAAAGTATCATTTCAATTCTCCCCAACGACACTATACGCGATTTATGCATCTCACATCGCATGAATCAGAGATTTGTTTCGCACATGCCATTGGATAATGATCTACTTAAATTGGTGGACAACATCAAGAATGAGAGTATAAAAGAAAATATTCTCAAACAACACAACTATTACACAGAAGCGTTCAAGGCTAACGAGAAGGTTGTAAAGGGCGTCATTCACCCTTCGTCTGACGTAGAGGGACTTACTGACGGCAAGGCGATTCTCGACAAGTTAGTAGAGCCTTACAAGGGTAAGATCGTATATCTTGACATCTGGGGAACTTGGTGCTCTCCTTGCATAGCAAAACTAAAGGAATCACATAAACTAAAGGCAGAACTAAAAGATTACGATATTGTATATCTCTATCTTGCCAATAAATCTCAGGAAGGCTCTTGGAAAAACATAATAGGCGAGTATAATCTTACAGGCCCTAATTGTGTGCATTATCGCCTTCCAGACGGACAACAAAAAGCTATAGAGAAGTATGTAGGGCTGACACAATACCCTACCTATCGCCTTATCGACAAGAACGGCGGGCTACATCATCTCGAACCGAGAGATGACGAAGACATCCCAAAATTCAAGAAAATGCTTGATGAGATAAACAGATAAAAGTATTTCAATCCTCCCATCAACAAAGAAACGATTTATGTTAAAACATGACAAAATATAATTATTCTTTCTGTTTTCTTGCAAAGACGAAAAAAAATATGTAATTTCGCAGCAAAATAAAATCCATACAGAATCGTGATAAGCTTCACCATCATTACATGCACATATAACGCGAGTAAGTATATCGACCGCACGCTAGAAAGCGTGCGAGGACAGTCATATCCGCATATTGAGCACTTCATCATAGATGGTGCTTCAAAAGATGATACCGTGAAGAAAGTACAGACATACGCATACGACTCGCGCTATCCTGTTATTGTGAAAAGCGAGCCTGACAACGGGTTGTATGATGCGATGAACAAGGGCATACAACTTGCCAAGGGCGATTATATCATTTTTCTTAATGCCGGTGATGTGTTTCACGAAGAAGACACCCTGACCTGCGTTGCTGAGAAGCTGAAGGGGAAAGAACTCCCCGGAGTCATCTATGGCGATACGGACATTGTTGACGAGAAAGGCATTTTCATCAGAAAACGTCGCCTCTCACCTCCAGAGGTGCTCTCTTGGGAGAGTTTCAAGGAAGGAATGCTGGTATGCCATCAGGCTTTCTATGCAAGAACAGACATAGCAAGACAAGTACCTTACGACCTTAGCTACAAATATTCCGCCGATGTGGATTGGTGTATCAGAATAATGAAAGAGGCTGAGAAACAAGGTCTTGAGTTGATGAACACCCACAAGACTCTTTGCTCGTTCCTCGAAGGAGGAATGACAACTCAAAGTCATCAGGCATCCCTAATAGAAAGGTTCAAAATTATGGCTCACCACTACGGCGCATTAACAACAATACGCCAGCATCTCTGGTTTGTGGTGAGGGCGGTGATTAAAAGGTAAAGCCCCCAAAGCCCACCCAGGCCCTCCCAAAGGGAGGGATGCGATATACACTATTTCGCGAAAAAGGCTGATCAGCATAAATATAGCAACTAATAATATCAATCACAATTTTAATGATTACATTCAGCGTCAGTACTATAAAACATCAGGTCACATACTCCGATGTTATCAACATCGGACTACCCGTTTGGGAAGGCTTGGTTAGGCTTTTCGTCTGCCTTCTATTCCCTCTTTCCTTATCTGCACAGTCAGACTCCTTGAAACAGGAAATAGAGGCTTACAGAAATGCCCCTCAGTATGTCAAGGAAGGCATGCCGCCTCTTCCTGACGCATCATGTTTTCTGCCTGCTCCTACAGACGAGAATGATACGGAATTCGTATCAGACAGCTGCATGTACGAGTGGGGCAAGACATTCCGTGGCACTCTCCGCGGAGATACCGCCATTGCTGATGCCGGATATGCCATAAGCTATTTCCTCAGGCGATTCTCTCCTGCCGTGAATCTGAACCTCACAAAGGAAACACACCCTCAGCTCACGCAACTTCTTCTGTCTGTGATGAATGCCGGAAACAACAGCATACAGAAAGCGAAGAAGCGTTTTGCCCGCCGTCGCCCTTACCATCATTTTAAAGAAGGCACCCCGATTCCGCACGACGAATACCCTGACGATTTCACGTCCTATCCTTCAGGTCATGCGGTAAGGGCTTGGATGGCAGCTATGGCACTCTCGGCTGTCTCTCCCGAAAATGCCGATGCAATAATGAAGATAGGCTATGAGATTGGTCAGAGCCGTGTTATCCTCGGTTTCCACTACCAGAGTGATGTTGATGCAGCTCGTCTTGCCGCCTCTGCCACCTTTGCCCGCCTCTGTGCCGAGAAGAAATTCCACAAGGCTATAGAGAATGCGAAGAAAGAACTGAAGTGACGTGAATTTTCCATGAATACTTTTTGGAACACGGAAAAAACAAAAGAAACGAAATAGCACCTTGCGGTGCTTATGGGCTTTCAAGAAAATTATTCACGATGACCAGAAAATTTGTTCCAGAAAATTATAATTCGTCGAATTGACGTTAATTTATTGTCGTTAGAATGAAAAACACATCCGTTTCTTTAAGATAATCAGTAAAATTCTTGCTGATTAACAAATATTTTGTTATTTTTGCAAGCGAAACCAGTTAGTCCTTCGGGGCTTGCGGGTTTAGCAGACGAGTTCTGCAGACGAGGCATAAGCCTCAAGACATATTGGAAAGGAAGTTCTAATGCCATGAAGAGAGAAATCCCTGAATGACAAAAGACTTTCGAAAAGGACGTTTACGAACGTTTATCTTCTGTTATCGAAATCTGGTAAATTTCACATACTACAAGAAGATTGCGCAACTAACGTCCGCGTGGGTGATTTTATCTCAAGTCGCTCACGTTAATGCTATACGCATATCTTGTGTGTATAGTTATTGACGTGTAAGTGTACTTCTGCATAATTCCCTCCCGACGTGGGCTAACTGGTTGCTTATTCTTGTAGTATAGGTTTACCAGAACCGCGATAACGGGATAAGCAGAAGTACAGCAACCCACGTCTTTTTTATTAACCTAAATTAGCCGAATCATGGGGAGAGCAATAGGCTATCTATACTAATATTATGAAAATGATTATAAGTTCTTTAATTATTGCTTTTGCGTTGATATCATGCAACCACCCCAATACAAATTCGAATGCCGATGAATTGGCTGCTGCAATCAAGCAAGACAGTCAACAAGGAACCTACAATTATGACTTTCGTGAATACGGTTTCACACTAAAATCTCCATGTAAATTAGAGGATGTATCATCTCAGGTTAAAGGAGATTTCCTCATCAATTATGGTGGAGTAATTAATCAAGATAATCCAAATACAATGGCTGCATACCAATTGATTGTATCTCGTCTTCCTGTAGGATATAAGGATGTACCAAAGAATGTATTAGAATCAAAATTTGACGATTTTATACGTACCTCAATGTCCCATATGAAGAACTTGAAGTCCATTAGATTTGGATACGAAGGATATAAAGGATATGTTGGAGAAACGACTCATAATGGTATGAAGCAAAAATGGGCGATTTTCCTAAAGGACAATTATACTATAGCCTTAACAGTAATGTCTAACGATAATATAGAAGCCAAGTTCAATTCTTTTACCAATGGATTCAAAAGTGTTAGTTCACAAAGTAAAACAGAGAAAAAAGGAACGCCAAAGTTAAATACCCAGAAACTCTCGTTTGGTTATTCTGTATCGGCTCCTTGTATTCTCAAACAATATCCTAGTCAAGATGCGGACTATTCATATTCAGGTGCCATTAATCCAGATAACAAAGATATTGCGATTGTATATAAAGTGCAAGTTTCGTCTTTGCCAATGAGATATAGTCAAATGAGTGCATACAATCAGAAGACGATAAAGAATAACCTTCTTAACTATTTGCGTTCAAAAGACAATTATTCAGAGTGTAAAGTCGGGGTTCGAAAGCATTTTGCATATAAAGCGAACTATTCAGAGAGTGGCTTTAAATTTAAAGAGTGCATGTTGCTAACAGATAACCATATAATTGAGCTTATGATGTTTTCTAAGAAAGGTGTATCTGATTCACAGTTCATAGAGTTTGTTAATAGTCTAAAAAAGAATTGATATGAAAAAAGTTATAGGTTATATTTTAATTGTATGTGGTGTTTTATCTTTGCCTGGTTTCTTATCAAAAATATCCAATGCACATGATGGATATGAAGTTATCGGCATGCTCATTGGTCAAGGCCTAATATTTTTCCTTGCATATCTTTGTTTAAGGGGTAAGAAAAAGGAATCCCAACAACAGGCTAATCCTTCAGAGCCAATAGAGTCTTTGAAAAACGACACATTAGATATTGAAAATTCTACTGAAACTAAAAATGAAAAGTTTGGGTTTGAGGGACAATCTCAGGGAAAAGAGGGTTCAATTTTTAAGGATGTGGTAGATGTAAACAATGACAGTATAGTTACGTATTCACAAAATGAGGTGAATGAAAAATCCGATATTAGTCCTATTGAAAACGACTTGAAAACAGAAACTGAGGTTGAACAAATGTCTGAAAATGAGTCTCCAATCCACAATTATCAAAAATTAGAAACTAATAATATAACATGGACATATATATATACACTTATTTTTAACTATCAAAAGAAGGAATTACTCTCAAAATGTAATCCTTTAAATTTTATGAATCCATATAATCATGATAATATAGCTATAGCAAATGAAAGTACTCAAAAAATCAATGAGGCTACAAGTCTGTCAGATTTAAAGCCAGTTCGTTTAGAAGTTGCGAAATTGAATATTTTTGTTGATCCCTCTCAAATATACGATTATTTATGTGTAATTTGTAATCCAACAAGATATACAGGAAAATTAGAAGAATTCCAATTAGCAAATAATTTGTATGAAAGAATAGTAAATTCGGGAATGGACTATGAGGTTCTCGAAGGGATATTGGAGGATGCACATGCTTCAAAATTGGGTATCATAGAAGAACCTATTCCTATGGCAAAGAAAACGATTACGACATTGACGCTTTTGGGGATATGGGAAATAATATTAATTACTCTTTGGGGAGCAAAAGGGTGTTTATATAATGCGACTTCGTATTTTTTCCCTTTCCAAACCACAAACATTGCGAAGTTTGACTTTTCTGAGTTTTGCGTTTATGGGATAGTTTTGCCTATTGTTACGTTTGGTATTTTCAAGGTTTTAAACAAATTCAATCAATAGTTATGAAAATAAGAGTTTTATTTCTTGGGTTAATGACATTATTGGTTTTCTCCTGTCAAAAACAAGAAAGGCTATGGAGAATTCAAGAGAATGGCTTGTATGGGTTCATTGACAGTTTAGGTAATGTTGTTATTGAACCTCAATATAAATATGTGGGTAACTTTCGTTCTGGATATGCATGTGTTATTACTGAAGCAAAGTTGAATATAAGAGAAACTTTTTTTGGTAGGAAGGATACAACTTTAATGGTTAAATATGGCTATATTGATATGGACAATAATATTGTCATTGATACTTCCAATATAGCAATTCTACATGTTAATCCATATATGTACAGTTTCCCCAGTATGTTTTCTGAAAAGAAACTCCGTTTTAGAGATGTAGTATTTACAGAACTAGATTTGGTGGATGATCGTTTCCCCTATCAAGACGAGAAAAAGAGGTTTTGGGGGTATAAGAATTCTGAAGGAGATATAGTAATAGAACCCAGATTTAGTTATGCCCAATCATTTGCTTATGGTAGGGCTGTGGTTCGGGATACCACTATATCCTTTAAAGGAAATGAAATTGATATGTCTACGTTCAACCAAAATGGAGTTATCGATGTCAATGGTAATGTTGTTGTGAATTTTGAGTATTCATACATATCTCAGTTTGGCAAGAACAAAGAAACTTGGGCTTGTGTTCTTGGTAGGGATGAAGAATATGATTCTTTCTTTAAAGAATGGGTTCTAATTGATGAAAACGGCAAAGTGCTAATTCCACCATCTCGTATGTGGGATTTTGTATATAATTCGGATGAAGGTTTGTATGTCGGGCAAATGGATTTATTAGGTATGGCCTATTACACCTTTTTTGACAAATCAGGAAACTATTTGACAGACTATGATCATGATGGTTCATTAACATTATCATTTGTAAAAGGAGAAAATTGGGAGGCTTTAAGTGGTGTTACTGCATTTTCTGAAGGTTTTGCAGGTATAAAAGGTAGATATGGAAAACGTAGTGCGTGGTATTTTGCAAATAAAAAACTTGAATCAATTTGTATTCCCTACGATTCTGTACTTTGCTTCTCAAATGGTCTTGCGGCTGTTAAAAGGTATGTTGACGACCCATACCATTCTCCTGATAGTGAAAATTGGGGATATATAGACAAGAAGGCTAATGTTGTAATTCCATACCAATTCTCTGATTGTGGTAGTTTTATAGGTGCTCTTGCGTATTTCAAAAAATGGGGTACTGCATATGATATAGAAGGATATATTAACAAAAAAGGAGATATAGTTTGGCAAACTAGATGTAAAAAATAATTATAGATGTTTTTTGAGTTGATGAGAGTATGTTAATTGCGTTACATTTCAATACTAATAGGGACAAGTTTGATTCAAAGAGATTCTTATCTAGCAATTATGATGATGAAAAATAATATCATAGATTGCAATAAACCAATTAGGAGTACCCTCACACAAATCGAGGGTACTCCTTTTGAATAGGTGTAATACCCCCAGAGTAAAAAAAAGAAAAAAGTTTTCAACGCATTGTATTACACCTTTGCCGTTTTGAGTGTATTAAAAACTTGATTAATAAGGTTTTATATTTGGTGTAATACTCCCGAAAGTATTACACCACTATTACACCAAATCCCTCGAATTGGTGTAATACTTTTGCGAGTATTACACCACGTTTAACCTATTGATAATCAGCCAAAATACGCACTCAATCTAACAAAGATGTAATACTCGGTCTCAAAAAATATTTTGACCACGAAAGAAACGAAAATTTATGTTTTAATTAATGTCTCAATTAACGTCCAATTAATGTTGCAAGAAAAAAGCTTTACAGCGAAACATTAATTATGACACAAATTAAAACGTTAATTCCGACATTAATATTTTTTCGAACACAGATTGCAAGGATTAAAGGGATTTTTCGCTTGCGCTCGTGATTAACATCCCTAATATCCCTAATATCTGTGGTTGAAAGTCATAAAATTAATGCGACATTAACGTGAAATTTGTGGTCATTAATGTTTCCTCACGAAGTGAGACATATAATATCGCATTAATAACACATTAATACCGCATTAATTTATTTGATAAATTCCGTTTCTTTCGTGTCTTCCGTGTTCAAATAATCCCTTCCCTCTCAGGTCCGCTTCTCCTTCGCTTCTAATCCGTTTCTCCTCCGTTTCGGAACTATAGGATCATGGGACTTACAACGTACTTGCTTGGGAGTTACAACGGAGGAAGATATTAAGTATAAATTACCAAATACCGTTTTTCTTTAAACGCTAAGACGCTAAGTCGCTAAGTGTTTTCTCTGTGTCTTCGTGTCTTTGCGTTTAAAAGACATGCCCACATCACGTTAAATTATCTAAAATTCAAGTTGGCTATCTTGGATTTTTTACATTTTTACACTACCTTTGCACGATATTGGCTTTTAGCATAATAACTGAATACAAATTAATGATAACAACAATAAAAAATTAAGACAAGACAAATGTATTTACTCGGTTATGACATCGGTACATCATCAGTGAAGGCTTCACTCGTTGATGCAGAGACAGGAAAGACAGTTGCTTCTGCTCAGTATCCAGACGCAGAGGCTCCAATCATGGCAAAGCAGGCAGGTTGGGCAGAGCAGGAACCAGAAATGTGGTGGGATGAGCTCAAGCAGGCAACAGCCCGTGTAGAGGCAAAGGCAGCAGGCTCACTCGCAAAGGTAGCAGCTATCGGTATCTCTTATCAGATGCACGGTCTCGTATGCGTTGACAAGGATGGCAAGCCACTTCGTCCATCTATCATCTGGTGTGACGGTCGTGCTGTTCCTTACGGTAACGCAGCATTCAACGCTATCGGCGGTGAGAAGTGCCTTGAGCACCTCCTGAACTCTCCAGGTAACTTCACAGCAGCAAAGCTCGCTTGGGTTAAGGAGAACGAGCCTGAGACATTCGCAAAGATCGACAAGATCATGCTTCCTGGTGACTATATCGCACTTCGTCTCTCTGGCGGTGACAAGAAGACAACTATCTCAGGTCTTTCTGAGGGTATGTTCTGGGACTTCAAGAACAACTGCGTGAGCAAGGACGTAATGAACTATTTCGGCTTTGACGAGAAGATCATTTCTGAGATCGTTCCTACATTCTCTATCCAGTCACGCGTTTGCAAGGCTATCGCTGACGAACTCGGCATTCCAGAGGGCACACCTATTTCATATAGAGGTGGCGACCAGCCAAACAACGCCCTCTCTCTGAACGTGATGAAGCCAGGTGAGATTGCTGCTACCGGCGGTACATCAGGCGTTGTATATGGTGTGCTCGGTGAGGTGAACTACGACAAGCTCTCTCGCGTAAACACATTCGCTCACGTAAACCATAACCAGCCAGACACACGTCTCGGCGTGCTCCTTTGCATCAACGGTACAGGTATCCTCAACGCATGGGTTAAGCGTACTGTTGCTCCAGAGGGTATTTCTTACGGCGAGATGAACGACTTGGCAGAGTCTGTTCCAGTTGGCGCAGAAGGCCTTTCTATCATCCCATTCGGTAATGGTGCAGAGCGTGTTCTCCAGAACGAGAACCCAGGCGCTTCTATCCACGGCATCAACTTCAACATCCACAAGAAGGCACACATCATCCGTGCTGCTCAGGAGGGTATCGCATTCTCATTCGCTTACGGTATAGAGATCATGCAGAAGATGGGTATGGAGATCAGCACAATCAAGGCAGGTCACGCAAACCTCTTCCTCTCTCCATTGTTCCGCAGAACTCTTGCTGCCGTTACAGGTGCTACAATCGAGCTCTACGAGACTGACGGTAGCGTAGGTGCAGCTTACGGTGCTGGTATCGGTGCTGGTATCTACAAGGATAGCGATGATGCATTCAAGACTCTGAAGCACATCTCTACTGAGGCTCCTGTTGCTGAGACAGCAGAGTACAAGGCTGCTTACGAGCGTTGGAAGGCTGCTCTCGGAAAATAATTTGCGACTATCATGCGTTAAATTTTCTTAAAAATACGGACTGCAAGGAAACTCATTGCACAGAAGTGCGGAAAAATGAGTACCTTTGCAGTCCGATTATTATGTGGGTACACTTAGAGCCCCGCGAACGATGGTGTTAATAGTCATGCGTTTGGCCGCGCAGACGGTTAGTGAATCCGCGTTCGAAACAATTGTTTTTTAGTAGTATTTTTAAAAAGATTTTTAAAGTTAAATGAACACTTTAAGTTACAAGACAGTCTCTATTAATAAGGAGTCTGCCAAGAAGGAGTGGGTTGTAATCGACTGCACAGATCAGGTTGTAGGTCGTCTCTGCTCAAAGGTGGCTAAGATACTTCGTGGTAAGTACAAGCCAACATTCACACCAAATGCTGATTGTGGTGACAACGTAATCCTCATCAACGCAGCTAAGGTGGTTTTCACCGGTAAGAAGGAAACTGACAAGGTTTACACACGTTACACTGGTTACCCAGGCGGTCAGCGTTTCAACACACCTGCACAGCTCCGTACAAAGGATAACGGTATCGACAAGATGCTCCGTCACGCTGTTAAGGGTATGCTGCCAAAGGGTCCTCTCGGCCGTAGTCTGTTGAACAACCTCTATATCTACGAGGGCACAGAGCACAAGCAGGAGGCACAGCAGCCAAAGGCAATCGATATTAATCTGTACAAATAAAAAATTAAGGAAAAATGGCAGAAGTAATTAATGCAATCGGTCGCCGTAAGAGCGCTGTAGCTCG
>Ga0326513_10000629_pt1 | contig 30228 bp, 30 predicted proteins | sample 2_2465_0518_D_FD_203654 | JGI IMG/M metagenome (GOLD analysis project Ga0326513, IMG submission 203654) | Bovine rumen microbial communities from UC Davis, California, United States - 2_2465_0518 | ecosystem: Host-associated > Mammals > Digestive system > Stomach > Rumen | place: USA...
CTTAGATTGTTGAACAGATTATTCAACACCGTTCGCCCTGCACCGGTAGAAAATGTTGACGCATCACTTCCTATGAGTCCCCAACCTTGCGGCATCTCATTATAATTGGATGCAGCACTATAAGCATCGGTATGATTGAATGTGGCACCATACGAAACACTGTAAGTTCCTACATTTCTACGGCTTGAAGAACCCATGGCTCCGACTTTCTCCTTTTCGTTTTGATAGATGATAGTCATCCAGTCAAGCAGGATATGGTCAAGCGCGGCAACGCGGTCGGTGTATTGCTCGTCGTTGTCGGGCGTTACCATCTCATAATAACTGCGAGGCAGAGTATCACGGATTGTGATTGATTCTGTCGGATGATACCAATAGACCTCTTCGCCTCGCGCATTGGCAGCGGCTTTGGCTTCCTCTCTACTGCTGAAATTCATAAGCAGGTTTTGGCGTTCCATACCTATTTCAGGAATGACAGTATTGAGAATATAATGTTGCGTATATGCGAAAGTGTTGTGCAGTGTCGATCCGAGTACAATTTTCTGACCAGTAACGAGATAATAGTTTTCGCCATTAGCCGTTCCTGATGCGATGACACGCATTGCACCGGCATCGATGGCTGGTTTGCGCATGCGGTACAGGCTGTCGCCTATCACGCTGATAGTCTTCGCTTTGCCTGCAAGTTGGGCGAGCGTAGTACCGAAGAACACATCAGCCATTGCCCCTACCCCTTTAGGTGTAGATGAGGTTGATGTAGAGATACGCTCGGTTGTTGTGATAGTATAATCGTGCTGATAGCCCCAATCCCATTTATGCGAAATAGGAATAGGCACACTGATTTGTTTGCTTGTAGTGAAAGTAGAGCCTGAATATGAACCGACACCGACAGGTGGTGCTGTAACAACACCTACATCCATTGACACATTCAATCCGTACTTGATATTGATGGTCAGTCCGACATTCCATTTGTAGTTTTCTTTGTAGGAATAGTTATAGACAGAACCGGACTCTACCCATGCCGACGAGCCTGCTCCACCAGGGTCGCGAACAATGTCGAGAAGCACAATCTTTGAATCGGTCATACGGAGGTCTTTTTCCTGTATGGCAGTGCCGGTAACATATCCGCGGAACACTTCTGTTTCGACAGTATTGCCTTCTTGCTCTAATGCGACGCTAACCGGTCGTATGGCATTTTCGGCAACATTGTTAACATCTATATTGTCCACACTGAGCCATATTGAGGTATTGCGCCCCAACTGATTGAGAGCATAGGTATTGCTTGCCTTGGCATTGCTCAGTCCGTTGCGAATAGTTATTGAGCCGCCACGCAAAGGCACACGGTCAAGAGTGCCGGCTTGACGGTCGTTGTTGTAGTAATAATCTTCGTAGGCACTCGCGGTGAATTGATATTTCCTACCACCTATAAATACGGGGTAGCCTAAAAGATAATCGATAGAGCCGTCCTGCTGTTTGTCGTAGAGGTTGACAGAGCCTATCAATGAAGGATCGATGTTGCTGACTTCGATATTAGGTTCGCCTAATCCGTCGCGCTCTAACCCGTAAATCATCTGCGTAAGACTAACCTGCATTGGTGTGTGGTAGATACGGTCATAGATGGCATTATACTGCACTGTCTTGCCTTCCAATGTGTCAGCGATGATGACGGTCGGAGCATTGGTAAGGTCGAATGTCTCATTACCTTGCCCTGAAGCAAAGAGCGTGGCATAGCCGGTGGCTGTGGCTTGAATAACCTTATAGCGCACGGGGAAGAGGTCGATTTGGAACTCACCGGTTTCCGGATCGGGCTGGATGGTGATGCGTTTTTTCTCGAATAGAGAATGGGTGGTGCCGACGATGGTTGTATCAGCCATGTATGGCTGATTCACGACATGCGGGGTGGTCTGACGGATGGTGTCAAGGGTGAGATCGTCGGGGTCGTGCACTATATGTGCGGTATTATCGCCTTCGAGTTGCAGAACGAGTTGCAGATTGTCGCCAAGGTTGTTCTGTCCTAATCCGAAACCATGCGGCAAGTCACGCTGGTCGTTACCACCTGCCACACGACCTACAAGACGCACTTTGGTTTCGTCATAGAAACGCACACCATCAAGCGGTTTGGTTAGAGCAAAATCTTCACTTTCGCCCTCAACTCGTAAGATACCATCGCCCTCGAAGGTATGTCCGGGCTTGAAGACTTGCAAGCGGCATGGCTGATGGAGTGGCAGTACTAACTCAAAATTGCCATCAACGCCTGTTTTGACAGGTATGTTGCCGCGACGCACAGTGTCGCCATTCAAGAGGAACATAGCCCCTGCAACGGGTATAGTGCTCATTTTGTAAAGCACGCGACCTGTCAGACGAGTAGAAGAGGTATTGACGAAGTCAATGCCCTGAGCCACAGCCTCGTACTGTGACAGATTGATGGCTGCAGTGCCTGCACTTGTGTTATTAAACGAGAATGTACCATATTGCGAAGTCGGGACTACAATATAGTTGCTGTTTGAACTATTCCGGCAATCGACATCTGCCAGTTCTGTTAATGTGGGAGTGAATGAATAGGTATATGACGTTGAAGACTTTTTCGTTCGGCTATAGTCAATTTCCAGTGTACCATGTTTGTTGATTTGGAAGGAATAAATCTTTCCTGCAGTTGTACAATCTTCTAATGATGTTCTGATCTCTATGATGGTGCCAATAGGATACTGATATGTCAGGTCTTGTGCCGTTGCCCAATCTTTGAGCACTTCGCCGTTAGGTTCTGACACTCTTATCTGCGTGTATTTTTCTGGCTGCCAAATGCTGTAGTTGCTTGTATATTCAAGATTGAGTGTCGGTTGGTCGCAGATGACGACATTATACTCTAAACTATCGAATTTATACGCACCTGTGGCATCGGTAAGCATTGAGCGTACTATTTTGCCTGCCGAGTCTTGCAGAGCCACCGTAACACCTGCCATGCCTGTGTTGTCAGACATACTGACAGTACCGCTTATCTCTCCATACGGAGTGCGCCAACCTTCGGCTGTAGCGGCATTAACAATCCGCCTGCCATTGCACGTATAGACAGCCTCCACTGTGTATTCATAATGCGTCAGAGGTGTAGCGCTACGGTCGAAATAACTATTTTGAGTGGTGGCGATAAGAGTATCAGCCGAAGCCGTAGAGTTCACCTCTTTGCGCAGGATCAGGAACTCATCAAAGTTGTTGCTATTGGTTTCCCATCTGAGCAATACACCGTTTTTCATCTGCGTGGTGGCATCACCTTGTGTGGCAGTGAAGTTTCGGATATAAGCCCCATCATCGTAGTAGAGTTCAGGACCGGTCAGGACTATAGGTTGAAGCGAAGCAGAGTCTTGCACATGCAGGTCAGCCCTTGATTGGTTGATACGTACCGAATAGATATAATGCGTACAAGCCTTGTCTGCCACATCTGTATATGTAGCAATCCAGTTGCCATCCGCTTGGCGGACAATGCTGTCTTGCGGTATAATCACTTCCTGAGTTTGCCCCGTTTCCACTTGTGTGCGCGTTAGGACTAATGACGCAGAACGATCCCACATTGCCCTGCCATAATCAGTAGCCATCTGCTGTTGCAATAACAGGGTGTAAAGACTATCTTTAACAGTGTACAGACGCTCATTGATTTGCTTGACTATACCATCTACTATCTGGTCGTTGAAGGAACGGTCTGCAATAAACTGCTGCGCCCCATGCAGGAAATAATAACTTCGGCAAGTGATAATAGACGGTTCAGTTATCTGGAACGAATAATTGACTTCGCCATTATAATTTTTGCTATCGTGGTTCTTCACATAGACCGTACAATTTTCGGGGAACTGATATAAGCCGGCACGAAGGTAGGTCCAGTCCATCACCAATGAGTCGTTGACACCGACTACACGGAAGGCAGTAATGCCTTCGGGGTCGTTGACAGAAGGATCATGCGAGAACTGAATAGCAACATCCATATCATTTTTGTCCTTATCAGGAGTAAGAGGCGTAATATCCTCAGTGGTCAGCCGAGCGGAAAACTCTTGCGAACCATGTATATAAGGTTCAGAATAGCAAGTAATGAGCGATGATTTAAGTATGTTGCTGAAAGTAAATACCTCATCAATATTATAAGTCATACCGCTTGTGTTCTTCACTTGTACGGAACAATTAACAGGTGCGGTATAAGAACCGGCATGAATATATGTCCAATCCATCACAATTTTGCTATCAGCGTCTAAGATGCGAACAGCCGTTGTTCCGTCAAGATTTACGCGAGCATTTTCATATTGCACGAAATGGAACGAAAGATTTATCTCTTCGTCCTCTTTCAAGACCTTGTTGAGGTTGCAGGATAAGGTACAGTTGTTTTTCGTAGGGGGCAATGCCTTAGGCTCTACATTTTCAATCTTAAAGCGGAAATGCACCTTGTGGTTGTCGGCATAATCAGTATCAAGTTCGTATGGTTCCTGCGCTTCTGCAAGTGGGGCAAGAAAATTGTATTTATACAACGATGCAGTAGATACAAATTCGTTATCCCATCCCCAAACAGACGACGAGGCTCTCCTGATACGATAATAAACGGGCACAGCAGGAATGTTGAGTTTGTCGGATTCCAATCTGACATCCAATTCAGCCAACGGGTTGCCATTTTGGTCGTTGAGGATATAATGAGGGTCGCTGACCGATATCTTCAGATTGCTGACTACGTCCTCTGTCTGCGCATTACCATTCCATGTATCACGACTTTTATCCACATAGATATAGAATCCTTTGTTTTCGCCTCGTGTCATCTGCACCACTTCCAACCGTTCGGCATCGGAGAAATCTTTGTTCAAAGCACGCTGAATCTCGAAATAGTCGCCGTCGACAAGGTCTTTCAGTGCAGGATTTTTAACCATCCAGCGAATGATATTATTGCCGGTAAATGTGTCGGATGAGTCACGCTCTTCGGTAGCACTGAAGCCGTAAATACGGTGATAAGGCGGGATATCTACGCCAACAGATGTGCGTTCGGTCTCTGTACGTGCACCTTCATCAGCACCGCGCCACATTTTGAAAGTGGCTTTAAACTGCTCTTGCACTGTGTCGGTGGTCATAACATAGAGTGAACCTGCACGGTCAGTGATTTTCACGGTCGCTGTGTCTAAAGAGGTGTGATAACTGATAGGGTCGTTGAACAGCATATAAGGAACAGCTGCATAACCATAACCTGTCGGACCATTTTCGTTAACCTGATAGATATATGGCGTGTAGAGTTGAGGAGTCATCACATTGGTCTTGTTGGTGAATGTCGATTGAGTCGGATATGTGGTACGACAAGTCATAGCATTACCATCGGTAAGACTACGGCGAAACTTCGACACTATATTAACTTGGAAAGTCTTATCGTCAAGCGACTCAGGCGGATACCAGTCAAACTCAAGCCGCGTTACTTGCGGACAGCCGTCGTCCTCAATCTGATTGACGTACAATCTTTCGGTCCAATTATCCCGCACCGCCACATGATAGTTGACACCGCTTGCCATAGACGTTACAACAATAGCCCCTTGGTCTGATAGTAGTTTGATAAAAGCCGTACCTTTAGCACTTTTCTTATTCTCATTCTCATCGTAGGCATCTGTCTTATACCAAGCAATGCGCGTTTCACTACCACCTGTAGGAGTGTAGGAAATATAACTGTCAGAATAAGCATAGTAGTCGTAACCTTTGCCATACGCCCATACAGGTATGACGAAATGGATTTTTTCAGCACCACCGGCGTAGGCGTTGTAGTGCTTCTCAACTTCCAAATAGTCGTTGGCACGGGCATTTTGTGAAACAAAGAATAAGGAAAAAAGAGCAAAAAGGACTATTGCAACCATTCTGCTGTTTGCATACAATATACTTTTCATTCGTTTATGAAATTATGATTATCAAATTTATATCTAATTCGCCAGCAGACGAACCATAACAACATACAAAATTAGTATTTTTCGTTCAAATATACAAAAAAAATATTCAGTGATAATATTTCAGACTTTAAGTCAAATGACCTCACCTATTAGAATAACTTAATTTTCTCACATCGTAAATACAACATAGATATTATTATTGCAATTCTATAACACTTATCGCGTTAGCGATTTAATGTAAATAGGATATCTGGGGGTTCTCTTGATCCCTTATGTTTGATTTTTTCGGTGTATCGAACACCCGAAACAATCATAAGATAGACATGAGAAATACAATCTTCTACTATTAACATTAAACGGCGAAGCCGTATGCGCCGATAATAATTACCACCAATGTACTTGCGAAACTAAAATAATGTAATACATTGTCGTACTTCAAAACTTGAATTTATAATTTGTATCAGACGTTAATATAAAAAAAAATTGTAACTTTGCGTTTGCTATAAAATAACATAAGTTTGCACATGTTAGATTTCAATAAATCATGTGGAGACTTGAGTCAAAGATATAAAACCATGTATTTTCAAATCATACAACCGACGGAGGCACTGAGGCGATATGTATATCGCTATGTGTTTGTGCGGGCGGAGGGTTCGACAGATACGATGCAGCCGCCAGAGGACGACCCGCGTTTTGTCGATGGCAAGCATGTGCAGCCGCTGCTGCCGAATTACGGCAGTCTGATTTTTGTGCGCAATGCCGTGATAGAGATAGGCGGCAAGACTTGCGACGGGCTGATATTGCTCGGTGCTAATCAAACGACGCTTGGTCTGAAGACTGTCAGCGGCTGGTTTGAGGGTATGATGGTAGACTTTGAGCCCGGGGCGATGCATGCGCTGTTGGGAGTTGATATGCAGCGACTTGCAGGGCAAGTGCTGACTGCCGATGAGTATGCTGACGAGGGGCTCAGGAACTGCGACCGTATCTTTAAGAACACTCTGAAGGCTGAGGATATTGCGCAGCTGTTGGATGCGTTTTTTCTCGGGCGGCTGCCACATACGGAAGATTTGAATTACAAGCGTATATGTGATGTGGTGAGAGCGTGCGACGAGGCGAGAGGTGGTATTACGGCGGCTGAGATGGCGGGTGCGGCTTGTCTTGGCGAGCGGCAGTTTCTGAGGGTGTTCCGCAGGTATGTGGGTATTCCGCCCAAGCAGTTTCTGAAGCTCCGGCGTTTTCATAGGACTATACAAGATATGCAGACGCAGGTGTCTTGCGGCGAGACAATCGATTTGCTTGGCACTGTACTACGTCATGGTTATTACGACCTGAGCCATGCAGCGTTGGAGTTTCAGCAGATGGGTTGCGTCTCGCCTGGTCAGTTCCGTATGCTTGGCATTCCGCTGACGGTGGATTTTTCGGTATTTTTCGGGTGAAAGGGGGAAATGAGGGCGGAATACAACTGAGGTCGGCATACAATGCCGACCAATATAATGACGAGAAGGTCGGCAGAGCCGATGTCCGAATTCAATTCTGACGTAATGGACGAAGAAAGGCCCGGCGAGTTAATGCCGAGAGCTGAACCTAAGGATACAATGGACGAAGAAAGGCAATCCTTTGTGGGGTTGCCTCGTTTTTATCCGCTCATGAATGAGCGGAACGAAGACGCTATAGGAGGACTGAAAAAACGCTACTATGGCGGCTGCAAAAATGCAGCCGAAAAGCAAGAATAAAGCGGCTCTGCGAGCCGTGTCCGAATACTATTCGGACGCAATAAACGAAACAAGCTCGGCATATATGCCGAGGGTTGAACAGACCGGAGAAACCAACGAGAGAAATAAATTAGATACGTTCTTTGCGCCATTCGTGTATTGAGCCGTCCAGGAGGTAATCTATGTCAAGAATAGAATCATCTTTAATTGAGATTACTTGTTTGTTAATCAATTTGCCTGTATCGTATGAATATGTATTCATTATGCAAAAGTCTGAATCGGAAAGAATAACGACATATTCATCATCTTTGAACAAGTCATTATAATGCCTATAGCAATGCGATATGCTAAAATCATCGGCATAGAGGATGACGGTTTCTTCTGTATAATAATCACCGTTGGTTTTTATATGAATCAAGCGACCTTGGGCATCGTATTCTTGTTGTACTATTTCTTGCAATGAGCCGGTGAGATTGTTGTAGGTTCTAATGTGTTCTACTTGATTATTCTGATTCAACTGCTTGACGAAAGTGTTTGAACGATTAGAACTTACTTGCAGACGCTTGCCGTCTTTCATGCGGTAGAGTTTATCTCCGGAGTCCAATTCTGTGATGAAATACTCGCTTTCAAGCTTTTCTTCATATTTACCTTGCTTATTCAAGCGGCAAATTATATGTCGGCATCTGTTGGTGTGCATAATTCTTTGTTTTGCAGCAAAGCTACAGCTTGTTCTAATGTGAAAGTTTGTTTCGAGGGCGCAATGTAGAGAGCAGTATTTTCCCCGCCGTTGGCTTTGTTAAATGAGTCTCTTAATGCACCAAAATTACAACCGCGAAAGGGGCATTTTCAGTTCGAACTCTTCGGCACCAAGTTCGACATGCACAAGGTAACGGTTATTCTTGTTCATAAGGTTATGATATTTATCGGTTTAACGTTTCGAAGCATTTATCTATTTCTTGCGGCATGATTTCTTCATAGCAATCCACAAAAATGCGCATATAGTATTCCTGGCTGACGATGCGGACAAAGATGCTATCAAATGAAGATTCTGTGTGATTGAGTTGATTTATAAACTCTTCCGATGCCCCAACTCGAAGAGGTAATGTCCGCTGATGAAAATAAGTTTTAGCATTTTGCAATCTGTTCCAGTAAACACTTGCAAATTCAGTCGGAAAATTACGGCATATTTGTTTTCCGATTTCTTCTGACCAGTCGCAGTTATATGGTCGATAATAGAGTGTGTCTATCAAAGCCCAATCCACTGTTGAATAGTTGTAGAAATCAGCGACCGACTGCAAGTCAGGTGTTACATCGACATGCAGACTTGCCAGACGTTTCGGACTGCAAGAATATAATCCGCCTGCCATAAAGAGACAGAGCATAATTTTAGTTGTTAGTTTCATATCAATTTTATCTAAAAATATTTTTAATCTACCCTTTCGCGGCAGAATTCATCAATACTGCCATCGTCTAAATAGGTGAAATATCGTGTGCCTTTATCGGTTTTCAAGTACTTCACCATCTTCGGGTTCGTTCATGTAGTATTCACATTCGATTGTTTGTTGCCATTCACCGGCTGCGTTGCGCCGGTGAATGATGCGTTGATATCTTATTGTGTGCATAAGTATTTTTCAATTATTGGGATTATTTCGCGTGCTTCTCTGCGTCTTGTTATTTTTTCAGGGTAACATCTGTGTAATACATCGAAAATACAGGTGTCTGCCCAATAGAGTAATAGTTCCTTTTTCTTTTTTATCGGTTCTTTTGCCGCTTCGCTAATTAAGTGGTGGTATCGTTGCAACATGGCATCAAGATCGGCCTGATGAGGGGAAATAAGATATTTGTAGTATTTGTTTTTCCAGTATTCTATTTCGTCAGAAAGATCGAGAATTTGTTGTTGCTGCAATTCTATGGTTATTCTTTTTTGAAAATCATTGCCTTCGCTATTCAGAATATCAACAATTTGTTCTAATGTATAAGTCTGAAAGTGTTGTTTAATCTCGTCGTAGTGTGTATTAACCTCCACAAAACTGCGCCATACCTTATAAAAAGAACAAATAGATGTCGTCTCGATTTTTCCTGCTTTGTTGACACACGCGCAGAGATTTGAGCCGGACAAAGCACTTCCTGCAATATACCACATAAGTCTTTCTTCGTTGTGTTTATTTATTAGTCCTTTTTCTACAAAAAAATGGGCTTGGTCGCATCTCTCCCACCATTCGAGATATATGCCCAATGTGGGACATCTGAAGCCGCTGGTGCCGGTGTATGCCAATCCGTTTTTTACCGGTACAGGAGCCAAAAACATACGACTATCAGAATAAATCACTTCGCGATAATTCCAAAACAAAAAAGCATTGGTGTAGAATGTTTTTGCTGTCTCTTCCGGCGATAAATTTTGTCTTGGTTTTTGCTTTCCTACAGATAAATATTGTCCGGTAGTGTCGAGTTGCAGTTGATTGTCAATCGTTGCTTGCGGTTCTGCAAGTGGATAGCCTTCAAGCCAATTACCATTTAGGATTTGAAAGCGATTGCCATCAGTTTGTAATTCCGGCATTTCGATAATAGGTTTTGCCGTTTGTTGAGTTGTAGCATCAATAATGTTCATGATTAGGATGATTTAATTTGTTAATACAACTCGTCTCATAAAACAAAAATCCTTATTGCGTAATGGCAATAAGGGTTTAATGCCATTAGTTCGTTTTTTTTGAGTCGGGAACAAAGACGAAATCAACCGACTTAAATTTCATTTGCAAAGATACAACATTTTCTCGACATATACAAGAGTTTTTTGGGGCTTATTAGGGCTTACTCAAATGGATAAAATTTTGAGTATGTATTGCCGTTATCATCGTCATTTACATCATAAGTGCCTATTTTATACTCTTGATATGCGATATTATTTGAGTTGAGCAAGTCAAGGAAATATCCAATATTTAACGGCATACCGCGATAACTACACTTTTCCATTATTGCTGAGATGAGGTTTTCTTTGTCTGTTGCACCAAATATATTCAGCAAACTTTCAATATCGTCAATAACATACTTCTTAAAAAAGCCACCATCAATTGATAATTCTTTGAAATTGCAAATAAAACTTTCTTCGGTAACATAGATGTCCAAAGATACACGAGTGTCGCCATCTAAAAAAGAAATATATCTTTCGCACCCTTCTCCTTCAATAATGTCTATAGTATCATCATTATAACTGCCGTAATAATCAAACCAATCTTCATAAATCCTCCAATATACTTTTCTTTTATCATTAGGCGTATTATTTGTTGCTTCTTTGTCGAAGGAGCTTCTTAGTCCATCTTCAGCCTCTTTGTCTAAGAAACTGAACAAATCCTCGTCGTTGGTGCGGGCAAGTTGGTCTTCGCTATCAAGGATGACGTCAGCATTTTCTTCATCATCTTCTTTGACGTAGCTCAAGAGTTGTCCAAACTGATCATTTGATATTCCGATATATATTTCCGAGCATTCAGTATTATCTGCTGCAATAGGCTGATAACTTGCATAATAATTAATCAACGTATATCGTTTAGCATCTGAGTTGTTATTGTTGTTCATATTAATATGTCTTAAATTACCGATAGTGATTGTATTGATTGAGGATAAGAGAGTCATGCAATCAAACGGGTATTACTGCCAAAATAATTGCATCTTCATAACTTCTGCTTTGGCGACAAAGTGTTTCGTGCGCTTCGCCTTCGCCACCATACTTCAAGTCGAGGGTTCGCTCACAATACGATGAACCCATTTTGTACTTAACTAAATAACGTGCAATAATGATTTATTTTTTGAAGTTTCATAGCAATTCTTTTTTGTATTTTTTTGCCAATTTAGCATGATGTGTTGCTGCCTGGTAATCAAATGCTTTGCCCAATCTTATTTTTAGTAAAAGTACCCCACAACCGGCATATTCATATTGGTCAATGAACCATTGTTGGTTTTTCTTTTCGTCCGCCTCAACTCTGTTACCATAGTAGTAACGCACCCCCTGTTCGTGGAGTTCTTGTGCTGATTGTGTTGACATAATTGTATGAATTTTATCGGTTTAATGTTTCGAAGCATTTATCTATTTCTTTCGGCATAATTTCTTCATAGCAATCCACAAAAATGCGCATATAGTATTCTTGGCTGACGATGCGTACAAATACAGTATCCAATGCAGATTCAGTACGATTCAATTGCTTAATGAACTCATCGGATGCACCGATGCGTAACGGCAGTGTCTGCTGATGCAGATAGGTCTTGGCGTTTTGCAAGCGATGCCAGTACTTTGATGTGTATTCCATCGGGAAATTCGGATGTATTTGTTTGCCTATTTCCTCCGACCAATCGCAGTTGTAGGGGCGGTAATAGAGTGTGTCTATCAATGCCCAATCAATAGTAGAGTAGTTGTAGAAATTACTCAACTCTTTTTGTGTCATACTGATGCTATCCTGCTTAGCGCACCCTATAAAGGCAACAAGTATCGTCAACAGGATAAATCTTTTCATTACTGTCTATGTAATTATAGTGAGTTTACCTCCTCCGCTTATTTTTTTTATTTTTAGGTTGCTCCGGCATAGGAAGTTGTTTGCAGAATACAAAAACTTTTTTTCCTTGCTCATCGGTAAAAGTAGAAATAATCTGCATAGTTTGAACATATCCCATAGAACGCGCTTCGATAAAGTCTTCTATTTCTTCGTATGAATAACCATCTGATGTTTCTTTTGTGTAGGAAATAGAGTTACTTGATATTTGAGAACCATTGAGAAATTCGTTAGCATAACGCAGACCTTTCACTTCTGCTTTGCGCTGGGTTGCATACTCGTTGTCAGACGGTCGCTCCGCAACAACACTGATGAGATAGCATTTGTCCACATCTGATATTACTCTTGCACCTTGAAACGGCTCGTTAAGATACATCCGCTGAACATACTGACCTAATGTGTTCAGTTCAGTGTTGTACGATTGCGCAAAGGCTATACCACTGACAGCCATTGCGATGATGAATAACAATAATTTCTTCATTTGAAACGATTTAATTAAGATTCTTATATTACAGTTGTTCAAAAGTTTGGTCGTTTGCCTTTGTGAAAAAACATAAGGATTTGTACAAGTTTGTTATTATCGGTAATACTACTTTAGTGTAAGGAGCGGGAAGATTTTTTGTTAAGACAACATTTTTCGCGATATCAAATGAAGGGAAGCCCAGTTCTTTCATTCCTGTTTGTAAATTCTTAATGAGTGAGCTTGTATTACAGTCCGCATCCTTACATTGAAATACGACAGCAAGGATTCTGCTCCCATCTCCCATTTCATATAGTTTGAAAAATGATACAGGGAAGCCGCTATAAGTGATATTTCTTGCCTCTCTCCCTATTGAGAATACAGCTTTGTAAACATTAGTACCTTCGATGATGTAATTGCTGACACCTTCTACAGTAAGTCCTATGTTCCCCCATTCTCTTCCAATATTATCCAACGGTGATTCATACAAATTCGTATGTGCCAACATAGGACGGACGAACATATCACTCAAGCAGATTCCTTCTGCAGAAGCGAATATTGTCAACAAACATAGAGTTATAAGAATTGCGTATTTTTTCATACTATTTGGGATTTGTCGGTGTTTGTCACACCAGTAGTTGGACCTATAATTTTTATTACATTCTTTGACATATCCTTATCGGGAGTAATAACCCCTTTCTTTAAGTCACTCCACGCTATAACTATATCTTCATATAGTTCTTTGCAACCAATGGTATCATTGCTAAAATCATTCTTATCCGGAACAAGTTTTATTCCTTCTTTAGGCAGAAAAGCATGAGCCATACCACAACGCAATGTATCATAAAGACTTACTTTTAGAGTTGAGTATTTTTTTAAACTTTGGTATTTAGTTAAAGCATTGTTAAAATCGAATCCATTACGCTCAAAATGTTGCCAATCAGTATGGCTATTGATAGATTTGCCTAATACCTCAATAACAATTGCCAGTAAAGCAAATGCATGAAAAGGATGGTTTTCAACAATATCCTTTAACTCATCTATCACACTTTGTAGGTGTTCTTGCATCGTTTTGTCCATAATAATCAATTTAATATTTTATTTCAAAGCCTTGGAATTTGTCTATTGTGTTTGCAGGAATGGCAACTCGTAGTTTAAATATAACTTCTTTTTGAGGAGTTGTATAAGTTACCGTATAAGTGGGTCCGGTAAATGTTCCTTTTTCCACTTGCTTTTGTTCTTTTTTTGATAACTTGATAGGGGTTCTTATTTCCGTCATAGCATAATAAGCGGAGAGGTCATCATAAAGAAACACGTTGCACGTATTACATTTCTTTGTCCTCCTCCATGGCAGTATTTTATTACTTGAAAAAGGGATACCGCCATAAAAATGTATTGGCACATTCCATTTTCTTGAAAACCACAAAGCCTTACCTTGTGAAAAATTTCTATTTGACTCATTATATCCGATACAAATAGGTCTGCACCCATCGGGATTGTCACATTGTTGGAAAAAATATGAATTTGAAGGTTTTCCAATCTCATATATAGAAAATCGACTTAATGCATTCCTGATGGCATATCTTATTTGTTTGTTATATTGCTGATATGATTTGTCATCTATTGGTAATATTGATGGTTGATAAGACATGGGGTGGCTAAACCATATCGCCTTTCCATCATTAATGTCTACCATATCTATTTTTTCACCTAAACATAATTTATACTCTTGTTCAGTCAATACTAAATTTTCTATTGTTTTGTAAAGAAGATTACAAAAATTTGTAGAAGCAATATTAGAAATTCTAATTATCGTACAATCGAAATAATAAACCTTCCCGATATGTTCCGCATCGCATAATGTAGGTTCACTTAATAATATTTCAAAATCAAACATATCCTTACTAATTTGCTCTAATTGTTGAGTCATTAGTTTAATGGCTTTTTCTGTAGATTGAGCTTTGAGACGAATTAATTTTGCATTTGCAGCATAAGAAGATCCTGCAAATTCAGCTTTTGAACCTTTACTTTTGGCATACGATATAAGTTTATTGATGGAAACCGTAGCTGTTAGAGATACAGAAACTTGTTTGTTAGGCAGCGTTGTTACCGCAATTTTCTTGTATGTTTTGATATTGCCATTGGACACACTAACAATATCATCTTGAACCAGTTCATCATTCAAAATGGTGGTATTGGAAGAAACAAAAGTTCCAAACGACTGCTCTACGGCACTTCGCAAGGCTTGTAAGGTGGCTTTCTCTTCATCTACACCTGTTCCAAGAACAGTTAATGTTACTTCGTCCACTTGGGCGAAGGTAGTTGCAGCAAAAAATATTGCGGCAACGATAGACAATAACTTTTTCATTTTTTTAACATTTTGCAAGTTCTTTTTCGTTAAATTGTTTTTGATGAGGGACATCTAATTTGTCTCTCCAATCGCAAGTAACCAATCCGTCTAGCTTGGCTTGAAAGTCCTTAATGTACGGAGATATTGTTTTATCCTCCATTGCTAACTCTAATGCATAACCTCTCACGGTCATTGCTACATTTTCATCTGTGTCAGACACAAGACGGACTTTGTCTCCGCATTTAAATTTTCTTTCCATAATTGTGATATTATTTGTTGTTTTCTTTTGATATATCTTCATTTATATATGAATGAACAATTCCCCCTCTTAAGAAATGGTCATCAGGTACAATGAGAAGTTCATTAAAACGATTAAGAACATCCTCTTTTGTTTGAGGCTTAGGATTACCAACCTCTTGTTGATAGAAATCCATTGGTGTTTTTCCCTTGTCCATAATTGTATAATGTTTTATTTGTTTCAATTAAAGTTAGTAGTTTTTATTTATTTAACCAGTCGAACTGATTGGCGATATTCTCGTTTACTTTCATAAAGGTGTATATTGTCTATATATTCAACAATAACTTTATCTTTTACGGTCTTCTTGTGTTCTATCCACAATCCCGAAGAATAGGTGGAGGTTGTGTCGTTAGGGGAAGAAGTCCAGTAGAACGCATTTTCGTCTTTGCCGAAAAGATTGTCAAAACTACTCTTATATCCATTTGCAGGGAAGTAGATACTGGTGCCTTTCTTATCTGTTACCTTATACCCTTTACCTGTCCACGTCCAAGTACAACAGTCAACAAGTTCTTGCCATTGCTCCTTAGTGGGCAATTGGGCACCAAATTTCTTTTGAGCTTCCATGTAGGTGTAGAATCCTTCTTCGTTGCTCATTTTCCAAATGGTTCCACTTGGTAATGCGAGAAAGACATAATCGGAAGTGGATTTGGTGGTTTTTGATGGGGTTGACGAAGTCTGGGCGCATATACTATTCGCACAGACAGACATTACTGCTACGGAAAATGCCAATACTCTAAATTGGCGATAGATGTTGTTTTTCATAACTCTAAAAATTTTATGTTATTTAATATTTGGTATTTGTTTTGCAACTTCAAGAGCGACTTCACGAGAAGCGGAGATGATTGCCATGTCTTTCTCATGTCCCTTGTCAAATTTATGCACCTCAAACTCGAAGTTGCGCTGTTCGCGTGCCTCTGCCCTTTGCTCGCGTGCCAACTCTTCTTGGTGGAGTTGTTCTTCTTTTGCCTGACGGTCTTTGTACTGCTGCACACGGAACTCGAAGTCGCGCTGTTCACGGGCTTTGGCATCGGCATACTGCTGCAACTCAAACTCCCATGCCTTGTGCTCATCGTCTTTCACTTTTTCCGTCATCTCCTGCATCAGAGCCTCCACTTCTGGTTGGCATGAGGCAAGCAGGTCTATCTTGGCAAGGAATCGTGCCGCCTGCGCCGCTCCATCCGCATTAGGCGCACCCGCCCATGCTGCCCGTGCCTGTTGCAAAAGATGCAAGCCTGCGGCATCAATCTTTTTCTGATAGATGTCAATAGTGGCTTTGCGGCATTTATCCGTACAATCGGTGCATACATCAGGCACTTGGGCTATTTGGTAAAGCGCTTTGTCAAACTGCTCCTGCTGCACAAGGATATAGGCATCAGAAATGATATTGTCAATATTGGTACGATAATATTTGACTATCAGTTCTTTGCTATTCTCTATCATCTTCTGCAGGCGCGGGTTGCCGGGTTTGATATTGGTGAAAGCCATAATAAAAGCCTTGTTCTCATTCAGACCGACACCGACTGTGGAAATGGTCGCATTGCCATACTCTTTGCGGTCGATGATGTCTTTTACATAAAATGCTATTTCCAGTGTCAGGCTTACACGGGCTGGTGAGCCGCTGATGATGTCCTTCTTTGTAACACTGACGGTGGCAGTAAGTGCAAAGCGTTTGTTGAAAGCGTTGTCAGATATACCGCTTGTGGTGATAATCTGGTGCATCTTGTCCTCCAACTGATCCAAAGCTTCTGTAGGAATGGTTTTGTTGGCAGGTCGCTGTACATTTATAGACATACGCCCAACATCGTCCAATGTCTGGGCAAACAGACTGCCGGTAAGCAGCAGTATGACTGCGAGATATGATATTCTTTTCATGGCTGTGTTATTTTTCTCCAAGTACTAAAATGGCTTCGCCCAAGCCACGGGTCATCACTTTGGATGTTATCTTACACTCTTTGACGAGGTGTTTGCGTAGCAATGTGGCAAACCCTCTTGCATCAAGTGCATCGCCTTCCTCGTCACGCAACGGGATGCGCACCTGCTCGAACTGTGCGAAGTTCTCGGTGGCATCGCTGAGATTGAAAGAGCCATTGACCGTGTTCTTCTTGAGCCACTTCTGAATGACATCAAGAAGTTCGTCACCATCTTCGTTTTCTATTTCCAGATTGCCGTCCCTGTTAGCCCAACACTTGACAGTAAGCACGACCTCTCGACCGCGTTTGCCGAGGTCGGCATAGTACTTATCCATCTGCTTGTCAAAGTCTTTTATTTTGGACTTTACCGCCTGTTCAAGCATAACGGGAACAATTTCTTGCAATTGTTTTCCTGTGCCGGTAGATGTGGCAATGCGTTTGCTTGTATAAGAATCAAAGGCTTCAAGTGTAAAAGTTACACTACGATCGCTGTTGATGGTCCAATCTATCTGAATTAGGATGTCCATCTTAGCGCGCTTTTTAATTAGGTCTAACGGACTTTCCGCGATTGCGGAGCCGGATGTGTTGCTAATAGTTACGTTATCTTCCGCAATACGATTGAATACAGCCTTTGTCTCTTGTTCTGCATCTTTAAGAGAATAGCCTTCTTTTGTAAGTAATTGTCCTATTTTGCTGATTACTTGCGTCAATTCGCGATCTTGAAGGAAAGCTTTTTGATAATCGGCAGTTTTTACTTTGACACCTTGATTGTCCCAAGTTGTCATAAAAAATCGTTGCTCACACCAGTGATCAGAGGGTAAAATCATAAGTGTGGGCTTCTTGGAATTAGTTGCCGCAAAGGCGGAAGTACTAATTACGGCAATTGTTAGGAAATAAAGAAATAAACGTTTCATACTGTTAGTTATTATATAAGTTTGAGTTTTGAGAGGTATGCAAAAAGAGCGCAGACTTTTGTAGTTTGCTTATATTCGGTCTCTAAGGATTAAAACTCGACTTACCTCAACTATCCAAATATATCTACAGAAAAAGCCCGCGCTTTCGCACGAGCATTCTGGCTCTTTCCTTGGATAGTTTTTAGTTTCTACAAAAGTGTCGAGTTTTTGTGAGAGACCAAGTATTAAAGCAAAATGCTATCAAAAATATGTATGTGTTGCACTGCCTTTACAGTGCACGGTATTACATAGGCGATTGTTGTGTTAGTTTTGCATTGTTGCCTTTGGGTTTATGTTGGCTTGTTGTTTGTCTTTGAATGGTTTGAGATCGAAATACATCAGGCGAGTATCGTCTTTCACATCTTTATTAGTGAAGAAATCGAAATCATTCTTTACATAAAAGTCAATTGCGCTTGAGTAAGCATCAACTGTCTCTTTGATTGGGCGTGCCATAGTTTTGTCCTCCCTTGGATTAATATACAATACGCCTAATTAATTACGCTGCAAATGTACGACTTTTTTGGGGAATATCCAAATATTTTTTGCATTTTGTGAGAATTTCAGTTTCTTCTATTCGTTTTGCGCTTTTAGGTCTTGGTAGATGAGGGCGCGGATGAAGGTGTTGAGGGTTTTGTATTGTTTGCGTTTGTGAGTATGTGGGTCTATGGGGGCTTGTGGGTCAGGGCGTTTGACTTGCTTCTTGAAGCGGGATTTGTAGATTTGTAGTTGTTCGGCTTTAGCTGCTGTCTTGGGGTCTTGGAGTATGGCTTGTCCGGCAGTTTCGGAATTGTCGCTTGCTTGGGCGCTTTTCAGTTCATTGTCAAGGTGGATGAGTTCGGTGGTAAGGCGGTTGGCTTCGCGGAAGATATTGATATTACGAAGTTCTTCGCCTTGCGGCGGGTTCTTCTTGTAATCGCGTGGATGACGGACGGCATAGGCTTCTTGCCGACCTTCAAAGATGATTTTGCCGTTATCGTCCTTGTACTTCTTCTGTCGGTGGATAATGCCCTGCTTGACAAGTGTGCCGTGGACTTCGGCAAACGGAACTTCGAGATTTACTATTGCCATGGTAGTAAGAGTTTTGAGAGGTGGTGTCGTGCGGTTTTATTCTGCCGGATTATTGTGAGATATGCCATAAATCCCATTCTTTGGGTATTGTGTGCCTATTGTATTCCCTGCTGACTAACGCGGTAACTTCACGCTAATATCTCGCTAATCACCCGCTCTATGTAGCGTATAATATGCTGCAAAGGTAGTAAAAATAATTGAAATACGCAAATGTTTTAGAAAAAAAAACGGTGATATGAGGAAATTTTATTCGGTGATTTGAGGATTTTTCATTTAGCCATATTTGAGGAAAATTTATTCGGTAATCCAATATTTCAAAGATCATATCTTATCACAAGCAGACACACAAAAAAGCACTGCTTTCGCTTTGTGTGCAGGGTGTCTGGCATAACCCAAGAATACAAAAGCAAAAGCAGTACATACAAGTATGCACTGACTTGTTGCCAATCGTATTCTTTCATATAAGTTGCCAGACTTATTTGCACACAGATTGACGCTGTCAGTAAAAATATGTCAACATCGATTATTCAACCGATGTAAGCGGATTACATTTAATCCGCTGGCAAAGATACAATATTTTTTTGGAAAAAACATATTATCAAAGTGATTTTTTTTAAATTTAAGCACTTCATTTGCATTTTTGCCACATATTTACCTGCTGTACTGCTTTTGCCGGTTGGTTTACTTAAATCCTTTGATGCGGTAGCATTTTCCGCTATGAAGTATATTGGATGTCAAGATGGCTTCGTCTTTACCAATACGCTGTACTGTTCCCATTGCCAAGCCTGCAAAATAAAGTGTCTGCGTGGTTTCGTCGAAGGTGTATTGTCCTTCAAGGGGAATGCCAAAAAACGATCCTATACGCCAATCTGTGCCCGCATCATTATAGACATACCAATTTTTGTAGTAGGCTTTTTCGGTACCAAAATCTTCATAATACCAAAGATAGGTGTCGGTAAGTTGCCAATACCAAAAGACCTTCATGCTGTCGGCAGTGTCTGGTAGACACCATGTGCCGGCAAAGGTCTGTGTGGTAAATCGTGTCAAGTCCTCAGGTTGTTCCGCTTCTTTATGCTGACAAGCAGAAAGGCATAATGTCAATCCAATTGCCAAGATAGCAGTTGATATGAATAAGATTGATTTTGATTTCATATTGAATATTTTTAGTCATTTGATTCTTCCACACCTATACCATATTCTCCGGATTCGACAAGAGTTTTAATCTCCTGTGCGGTCATGATTTTCACTTTGCGTGAGTAGTCGGCCTTGCCGAATAGTCCGCTGCCTTTTTTGTAATGGAGCTCTTCAACGATAGCACTGCCTACACCGTCAAAATTCAGAGCAAGAAAATTCAGTTCGGTGCTTTCTTGTGTTGTCGTTCCTTTTTTACTCGCGATGTAGCGAATTTCAAAACTCTTTTCAAAGACTGACTCGGAGTCTTTGTAAGCAAATAATTTAGCCATAATGAAAAAATGAGTTAAATGATTAATAAAAAAATGCACTCGCAATCGTTGTGTGATTGCGAGTGCAAAGGTAGTGCTAATTAGCGACTTATGCAAAAGGCTTATTAGGGCTTATTTGACAGGATAAAAAAACTTTTATGGAGTAACAAATATATGTTTATGCATTTCATTAAGTCGGAGTTTGAGTGACCATACCATAGCAGAGTCGGCTTCATTGATGGGGGGATAGTTGGTGGTAATAGTTTTAACGCTATGCCGGAACTCTATTTGAGCATTACTATAGATATTGGCGATAACGCCTTTTTGTTCAGGATAGTGTCGGGTATCGTTCTGTTCGGCATATTGTGCTAATATTCCAGCTCGTTTCATATAATAATTGGCATATTCACGATATTTATATGGCGTATTGGTAATGGAGTCGGCAAAGCGATTGTAAAGCATTTCAGCCTCATTGCGGATAGAGTCTAACACATCCTGATATGACTTAGGTACTTGTATATCAGGGTGCTCGTCGGCAAATGCTTTAGAAGGCAGATTATTTATTACTTTGAGAACGGGCGGACTGAAGATGTGTCGGTCGGCATTGTCGTAGATTCTTGCAATCTCCATATTGTGGTCAGGATAACGGTTTATCTCGCGATACATATATGCAGTGCTCGAATCGCGATAGGCGAGGAATATCTGATTGGCATATTCTTGATATTGTTGCGGCATGTGGTGAATACTATCAAGGCAGATATCTCGCAAGTGTTCGTGCTGCGTGGTTGCTTTTTGTCTTATCGGTTCAATGTCGAAAACAGGTTCGGGATGTGGTATCGGATTGGTTGTCTGAACTGTATCTTTGGCTACGATTGTATCTGCTACAGTGGTATAGTTATCGGATTGAGAGGTGTGTGAGTGTTGCTTTTCTTCGGTGGGTTGAGTAGGCAGTACAACGGTGTCGGGAGTAGAAATAGTCTTTATCTGCGGTTGTTCAGAGGGCGCTACATTATTGAAATTTTTATAATAGAATATTGCGAATACTGCTATAGCGGCGACAAGCAACGCGACTAACAACCACCAAGACAAATGGGATTGCAATGCTTTTCGCAAGTCTGCTACCGACTGATAGCGTTTGTCGGGATTGGTGTTTAGGCAACGGCGAGCAATAAAATAATAGCGATGCGGAAAAAGAAGGCGGATGATATGACCGAGAGCATAGATGTCGGTTCGTTGGTCGAGTTTAGCGTCTGAGTGAAGTTGTTCAGGTGCTGCATACTGCCGAGTATTGCCGATGTTGTTTTCGCGCCAAGAGTCGCTGTCAGCCAGACCTAAATCGATGAGTTTGACATGATTACCGTTGTTGGTGATAAGTATATTTTGCGGTTTGAGGTCGGCATGTACGATTTGCTTTCTATGCAGATAGTCAATGGCTTGCAGCAGTTCGTCAAGTACCTGACGACGCAGTGCGGCGGATGGACGCTCTTCAACAAATCTGTCTAAAGTGCGACCGTCAATATACTCCATCATCATGCACTCACCTATTTCAGGCAAGGAAGTCATTTGCCATACACTAACGATGAACGGCGACTGAAGATTAGACAACAACTGATACTCTCTATACAAGAACTGCTGGTAAAGTTCGGAGTCTTTGCATGTAGGTTTGACCGCTTTTATAGCAAATATTCTACCGGATTTGACATAGCGATAGATATTGTTGTGACCTGTGTCAGAGAGCAATACGAGAGAATCTTCTTGTATCGCACCATTGAGATCCGAGAGTTGTGATATGATTTCAGACGATGGCATATTGATGTTTTTATCAAAAACGTTTGCAAAAGTACGTAAAAATATCTACTTTTGCAAATCAAAACATATAAATGTAGCATAATGAAGACATCTATCTCTACCAATCACCCTGCTTTGATCGAACTAAAGAATGCTGTAAGTCAGCATTTTGAACACCCATTGACATCTCTTACGGACTTCGAACAATTGGCAATAGCTATTGAGAATAAAACCAACGCACACCTCAATGCCGACACCTTGAGACGGCTATGGGGAATAAGACATGATGCTTATCAGAGTGTACGGGAGTCAACGCTCAACATATTTGCAATGTATGTCGGGTACGAGAGTTGGGCTGCCTATTGTGAACATCTGCGCCATGAGAACAAGGTTGAATCGGATTTGACAGCAAAAAAGAGATATATACGAGCACGAGATATGAAAGCGGGTGAAGAGATAACTATCGGCTGGCAGCCTAATCGAGTATGCCAACTGCGATACGAAGGTGATGACAAGTGGCAAGTTGTAAGAGTAGAACAATCACATACATTATGTACCGGGGATATACTCTGCTTTTCAGAAATATTAGAGCAACAGACGCTGTGCGCCACTTCACTTGTTCGTAACGGGCAGACAATGGGGGCTGTAAGATTAGGTATTGACAATGGTGTAAGATTTATAAACGGTTATCAACAACATTAATTCTTTCACATAGTTCCATGTACTTTCAAATCATACAACCGGCTGAGGCTCTGAGGCGATATGTGTATCGCTATGTGTTCGTGCGTGCGGAGGGTTCGACGGATACGATGCAGCCGCCGGAGGATGACCCGCGTTTTGTTAATGGCAAGCACGTGCAGCCGCTGCTGCCGAATTATGGCAGTCTGATATTTGTGCGCAATGCCGTTATAGAGATAGGCGGAAAGACTTGCGACGGGCTGATACTGCTCGGTGCCAACCAGACGACGCTGGGTCTGAAAACTGTCAGCGGCTGGTTTGAGGGTATGATGGTGGACTTCGAGCCCGGGGCTATGCACGCGCTGTTGGGAGTGGATATGCAGCGGCTTGCAGGACAAGTGTTGTCAGCTCAGGAGTATGCTGATGAGGGGCTGCGAAATTGCGACCGTATCTTTAAGAACACCCTGAGGGCAGAGGACATTGCGCCGCTGTTGGATGCGTTTTTTCTCGGGCGGCTGCCACATACGGAAGACCTGAACTACAGGCGGATATGTGATGTGGTGGGAGCGTGCGATGAGGCGAGAGGTGCTTTGACGGCGGCTCAGATGGCGAGTGCGGCTTGTCTTGGTGAGCGGCAGTTTCTGAGGGTGTTCCGCCGGTATGTGGGTATTCCGCCTAAGCAGTTTCTGAAGCTCCGGCGTTTTCACAGGACTATACAGGATATGCAGACGCAGGCGTCTTGCGGCGAGACAATCGACCTGCTGGGCACAGTGCTCCGTCACGGCTACTATGACCTTAGCCATGCAGCGTTAGAGTTTCAGCAGATGGGCTGCGTCTCGCCGGGGCAGTTCCGTATGCTTGGCATTCCGCTGACGGGTGATTTCTCGGTGTTTTTCGGGTGAGGATATTTTGTCAACACAAAGGCAGAGATTGTATTGCTATTTTTCGCCAAATGTAGTTATTTTTGAGGTGATATGGCCAAAAATAATCTGCTAAAAGAAAAGATCTTTAAGGGTCAAATTATTATATATGAATTGATTGTAGTATTCATTCTTCTTTGCCGGACTATTTGAAATGAGCACGGTTATAATACTCTTTTTACCTATATAACCGGATAATTCTTCTATCCGGTTTTGAATTTTCTCCGCTTCAGATTTTGTCAGGACATACGCGCTGGTAGTATATTTCATTTCGCAGAGGTTGACAATACCATCAGCACGGTCTATCACCATATCTATTTGAGTTGATGCAGTTCGTAGAGCAAATGTTTGGGTGGCTATGCCCGATATGCCTAAAGCGCGTTGAATTTGATAGATATGGGCAAAGCACAAGCGCTCAAAACTGAGTCCGAGCCAAGTGTTATACTTACTTGAGTTTTGAATATGCAACCATGTGTTGCGGTCGAATGTGGCTTTCTCTTTTCCGAATTGCAGATAAAAGAGTGTAAAAAAGTCAACCAACTGATAGATATGTGTTTTACCGCTTATGGGTACATATTTACGGATAAATCCGCATTGCTCTAATTCATCAAGCCGTCGAGTAAACCCCCCACCCGTGTTTTGACCAAGCAAATTGGTCAGTTCCGACCGTGTATAGCCACTCTTTTTCTTACTGAGTTGCGTTATTATTTTAACATATTCATCTGCCTTTTTGAAAAGCGAGGCATATAGATTGTCGAACTCGTCAGCCAACAATGCCGACTCGTCGAAAAACAGGCGATCAATATTTTGAGGCAAACTGAGCGACTTGTCAAGTAAGTGCAGATAATATGGGATACCGCCTAAAATCATATAGCAATTGGCTATCATCTCATCTGTCCATTTGAAGCCATTATTCTGCAAATATGCTTTTGTGTCTTTCAGGGTAAATGGCAAGAGATGTAACTTGCAAGTTAGACGGTTATGAAGTCCTCCCTTATCGTTAATCACATTTTTTACCATCCATGAAGCAGCACTGCCGCAAATTATAAACAGAAGATTAGACTGCATCATGCCCCAACTATTCCAAAACAAGTCTAAAGCCTGCTTAAATTCTGACTTTTGTGTGTCCATCCATGGCACCTCGTCCAAGAACACTACTTTACGCCGCTGTCGCGAGCGAGAGATAATGGTTTTGAGTATTTCAAAAGCATCAAACCAGTCTTCAGGTTGCGAGTCTTTACCACTATATTCAGTGAGTTTCTTGCTGAAGTTCACCAATTGCTGTTGTCTTGTTCCTTTGGCTAAACCACTGCAGTAAAATGTAAACTTGTCTTCAAAGAAACTGCGTACAAGAAATGTTTTACCCACACGACGTCTGCCATATAGCACAACAAACTCAGGTTGCAACGACTCTTTCAGTTTATTCAATTCTGACTGTTCTCTTTCTCTACCAATAAGTTGCATATTTATTGTAATATTTATTTTTGGCCACAAAGATATAAAAAATAGTTGATATGGCCAAAAATAATTATATTTTTTTAGTGTTTGCTATTAGAATGTCCGATTTTTCATATTGCAGGTGAGCGAGGAACTGTAATTTTGCAGCGGACTTTTGGAGCGCGGTAGGCTTGCCGGACAACGCTCACACCCCCAAAAAAACAGGTAATAACAGATTTGTTATATAGAAGCGAAATTTGGAAAGATAATGTAGTCATTCCAAAAGTATAATCCTAAAAACTCATTCATTATGAAACTTAAAACGATTATCGGTGCCATATTGGCTATAGCGGCAGTATTCAGATTGCTGTGCTTGACAGGTATTATTCCTCTGCATTTTATGTCGGAGCAGTGGGAAAGCGTGTATGAACCATATTTTGCGGCCTGCATAATCCTTTTAGTGGGGATTTATGTTTGCTATGATGGAATCAAAAGTATGCGCCATAAGGAATAAATAAGAGTAGAGTAATTCTGTTTTATACTAAAGATAAGGTGATTATGAAAGGCAGATATGTTTTGTTGAGCTTTATTATGCTCACTATTGGTGTTGTTGGCACTTTTGCTGAGACGATTACTGGTAAGGTTACGAACCGGCAGGGCGAGGCGATGCCGTTTGTTACTGTGTCGGTATTAAGCAAGGACTCGGCTCTGCTAACCGGTGCTATAACCGATGAGAATGGGAGATATAGTGTGGAAGTCAAAAGCAGTCAGTCGAAAGACGAAAATCAAAAAGCGAAAGAAACTAGTCAAAAGGCGAACGGCGAAAGTAAAAAGTCTCAAGACGCGAAACCAAAGGCTCAAGACGCGAGTCAACAAATGCAAGACCAAAGCGGTTATATCCTTCAGGCGTCGTTTGTGGGATACAAGACGGCTTTTGGCGGACCGGATTTTGTGTTGCAGGAAGAGACCGAGCAGTTGGCGGAAGTGGAGGTGAAAGCTAAACGACCGCTGATAGAGCGACAGATGGACAAGTTGGTAATGAACGTGAGTCAGTCGCCTTTGGCAGCCGGCAGTAATGGAAATGATATTCTCCGTCGCGCCCCGGGCGTGCGCATTAACAAGGATGGCAATATAACCGTCAACGGCAAATCAGTTGAGATTTATATCGATGGCAAACCTTCATACCTAAGCGGCCAGCAACTCAAAGCCATGCTCGACGGCACCGACGGGAATACGATTGAGAAGATAGAGATAATATCCAATCCGTCAGCCAAATATGATGCTTCAGGTCAAGGCGGTATTATCAACATAAAGACCAAACGCAACATGATGCGGGGCTTGAACGGTATGCTCTCGGCAGCCTACGGCGGTATGTATTTCGGCGATGTACGGCGTTGGTTGCAGATGGATATGGTGTCGCTCAACCTGAATTATCGCGGCGAGAAGACCTATACTTTCGGGCAGTTGACGCAGGTGTTTGCACAGAACGATATAGACTTCGAGACCGGCCGCACCGTGCCTGCAACAGGCTCTGCACCGGCAACATCGAATTATTCACGTTCGGGCTACGACATCGGTTTTCAATACTACATGATGAAAGCCGGCAACGACTGGTATATCGACTCAACCAACACCTTCGGTTTTATCGTGCAGGTGCCGTATATGATTGCTTCGCAGAGTGTCATCGACGGTCGTAATATCGGTTATACCGTTCAGGGCACCGACACAACGTTCAGCACGACATCTACATCGTCGCGCACCAAGGCACCGCAACATACGGCGAACCTGAATTTCACGCACACCTTCAGTGATGCATTGGAGCGCGAACTGACTGTCAATGTGGACTATAACCGCTACTCTACACGCTCGCGCAACATGCAGAACACGCAATATAGCGGTGATGTGTCGAACGTGCTCGGGCTCGATATCAATACCCGTCAAGCGGCAAATATCTATTCTGCGAAGTTGGATTTTCAGACTAAGTTCTGGCAGACGGGCATGATAGAAACAGGCGTGAAATATGCGCTTTCTTCGACCGATAATAATATGACCACTGATTCGATCCACAATGGTCTGTCCCTTAGTCAGACACCTCAGGACTTCACCTATCGCGAGCATGTGGCAGCGGCGTATATCTCTGTGGGCAAGCAGTTTGGCGAGCACTGGTCGGTAAAACTCGGTCTGCGTGGCGAATATACCTACTCGTATGGTGACTGGAGCAGTGCCGACAGTATCACGCAGAAGTCGTATTTCGACCCGTTCCCGACGGCATATTTCGGTTATACCAGTTCGCCGTTAGGACGATTGCAACAGCCAATAGCCGTCAGTGCGTCATATACGCGCCGCATCAAACGCCCTAACTACTGGATGCTCAATCCGTTTCGGACTTACCTTGATGCTTATTCGTCGCAAGTGGGCAATACAGAGCTCTCGCCGGAGTTCAACAACGATGTGGAACTGCATTTCTCGTGGACGCAGTATCTGAATGTGACTTTCAATTTTGCGCACACGCAGGATATGTTCTCGCAGAAGACAATCATCCTGCATGACGGCACGGGGCAGATGCTGTGGACTAATTTCGGCACGTGCACGACTCACGGCGGCAATATCTCACTAACGGAACTGCCGATAGTGCCGAAGTTCTCTGACAGCGGCAGTGACGGGGCTTCTAACAGCGGCAGCGGTGGAGCTGCGAAGAGGTCTATTGTCGGTGCATGGCTTGCGCTGACGGTGAATGCCGGATGGTACCATTTCTTGAACCGCTCGTACGACAAGCATGCGGACGGCGCGCCGGTGTATCTGCTTGGCAGTCACTATGGTTATGTGGGCGGGACGTTGTCGGCTTATCTGCCTAAAGACTGGATTGTGACGATGGACGGCAACTGGTCGTCGCCGATGACAACAGGCTATAACCACTCGGGCAGTTCGTATTACCTGAACTTCGGCATCCGCAAGATGTATATGCAGAAAGGCTTGATATTCAACCTCAATGTGCAGGACTTGGCACGCTCGATGGTTTATAGTGGTGTGGATATGAATCAAAATACGGGTTACAGCAGTTGGTACAAAAACACCATTCGCCAGCAGCGAGTCATGCTATCTGTGACATGGATGTTCGGTCAGCAGCAGCGCACCAAGCACCGCAACGTGGGCGATATGGACGAGTCCTCACGCCTTGGCAGCAGTGGCGGGATTGGTGGGAAATAAGTTGGGGGGATTGGGCATATCTCAATAAGATAATCGTCAAGCAGAAGGTACTTATTGATTTTTCACCATAGAGATACGACAAGTCAACTATATCTGCAATAAATAATCACAAATTCAACAATTATTTGCAATTATGCTAAAAATGTCGTATCTTTGCAGCGTAATTATCGATAGAAAAGAAGCTACTCGTTAGCCTCCACAAACTCAACCAAATAGCAATTCAGCAAATGAGTGTGTTGGAGAATGTAGAAAACAAAAAGATATTAAAAGCATAACATCCCGTCGCTTACCGACGTTAAACAGTAAGGACATATTACATAAAGCGTTTGCTAACGCTTGTTTATCTAAGTAAACGAAACGTAGGAAATTTCAATTAACAGATAAGGAACAAGTACAGCAGATGTTCGCAGTGTATTTCGGCACATACCACTTTTGGTATGCGTACATAATATACGTAGCGGGCAACTGAGTTGAATTCCGTCTATTAAGGTATCCTACAACCTCGTTTACCGGATGACAACCAGTTGTCCACGTTTTTATATATCTCTGGGAATACGGCCTTTGCAAATGAAACACGCTGCAAAGTTAAGTACACGAAACGACACGCACAACACACCACACGCAAAAGGACCAACAAGGACTTTTAGTATTTAAGCGCAATCGTGTAATTTTGCAGCGCACTTCAGGAGCGCGAGCACCCTTGCTCGCGACCGTAACAAAAGGATAAATAACAAATTTGTTATACAGTAGCGATCTTTTGGAGCGCGGGTGACCCACTCGCAGAATCACGAAAATCACCAACCGCCACACCAAACATAAATAAGCACAAGAAAAAGAAAACAAACTATATCTGAGTCCGCCGAAAATCCGAAGAAGAGTAGGCAAAAAAAGTAAAAAATTATGGAAAATAATGACGAATTGCAAAAATTATTGGACAAATACCTTGAAAAAGGATTTGGTTCAATGAACAAAAATGATTTTGAGGTTTTTATATTCTCACGCCTAATAAATACATGTTATCATGGCATGAATGATTATCAACTTAGTTTGAAATTAAGGATTCCTATCAGCAAAGTTAAGCGGTTAAGGTATGAGGCAGATTTGAAATATCCTATTCAAAAAGATTATAAAACATTGTTTGTTGAAGCAATGAAAGGGGCTCGCTATGATAATAATGAAAAACCAATCATTGTTTTTTCAATTGAGGATATAGCATTGCGCCAGTACTTACGTGATTTACTGATGAAACGTGGTAACTTTTATGATTCATCTTTCAATTCAGACATAGTTAGAATATCTGAAAAGGATTTTCTATGTTTGTTGGAGGATATTTATTTTGATGAGAGCGAAAAAAAAGAAATTAAATCTTCCATCAGTAAAAATTCAAACAAAGACATACCGCATTTAATAGTGCAAGCAGTGGCTGCTGTTGCAAAAAGTATGGGAGGAAATGCCTTGTCTGAACTCACAAATATAGGTTTAGAGAAGCTGATACCTATTATTAAATCATTGTTTGTTAAAAATAATAGTTCGTTAAAAAATTGACGTTATATATTATGCTAGGCGGTTGCTTTAAGACCAAATA
>Ga0326513_10000630_pt1 | contig 30176 bp, 41 predicted proteins | sample 2_2465_0518_D_FD_203654 | JGI IMG/M metagenome (GOLD analysis project Ga0326513, IMG submission 203654) | Bovine rumen microbial communities from UC Davis, California, United States - 2_2465_0518 | ecosystem: Host-associated > Mammals > Digestive system > Stomach > Rumen | place: USA...
GAACTGCGACATTATTACAAACCCGCCGTACAGCAAGGCGCAGGAGTTTGTCGAACACGCTCTTGATATATCCAAAGACGGCACAAAAATAGCGATGTTTTTAAAGATACAGTTTTTGGAAACAAAAGGGAGAAAGCAGCTGTTTGAAAAGTATCCACCGAAAACTGTATACGTCAGCTCAAGCCGTCTGCATTGCGCGATGAACGGAGAGTTTGAGCGTTTCGCAAAATCAACCGCCATTTGTTACGCTTGGTATGTTTGGGTAAAAGGGTACAAAGGCGATACGGTCCTTAAATGGATAAATTGAGCTTATAACAGAAACAACAAACAGGAGTGATGAAGATGATACGCAAGATCAAGCTTAATTCAGGAATGATCAACACGGTGGAAATGCTCACGGGGCGCCGATACACGCGGCAGACCAATCACGCCGACCTGTCGAGCGATTACGTGGACGCGACGGAAGTTTCCGATATGATACGGGATCTGATCGTCGTCGCCCAGGGACACCGTATGCGGGAGGAGGCGGCGAAGCGTGAGTAACGTTTTTCGCGGGAGCTGGATACCGGCGACCGACGCCGAAAACTGCGAGCTGTTCATCTGCCCGGAATGCGGCGAACAGGTCTACATGAAGCGGGGCCAGGCGACGTATCCGAGCTGCCCGTTCTGTCTGACAGACCTGCCGGAAGCAGAGGACTTTGAAACGCCGGAAGAACTGAGGGACGCGAAGCGCGGCAACAAGGGCTGTACCGGACTGACGTATACCAACGGGACGGAAGAACACGCCGAGTACTGCGCGAAGCAGCGCAAACGTTACGCGGAGAACAGGGAACAGGCGCGCGAATATCAGCGGGAATACTACCGGAAGAACAAAGAACGCATTCTCTCCAATCAGCGGGTCAATTACGCTTTCAGTAAGCAAAAGCGTCTTGAATATCAGCGTCAGTACAGAGCGGCACACAAGGACGAGCTTAACGAAAGCGCGAAGGAATGGCGCCGCAACAATCCCGATAAGGTCCGCGAGTATCAGATCAGGGCGCGGGGCAAGCCCATGCGGGAAGTCACGGCGCACATCATGGGTATTCCGGTCGAGGACGTGCCGGAAACAGGCTTCAAATTCGGGAAAGGCGTTACGACGACATGACGGACAAAGAGAAGCTGCTGTTTGTGATCGCAAACGATATGTATAAGCCGGAAACACTGGCAAAGAAAACAGGCTGGACCGAGGAGCAGATACACGACGTTTATAAACGGGCGTTTGACTCCGGCCAGTACCGGACGCTGCGGAAGATGGCGAGACCGTACCGTCTGGCGCCGATCCACGGGAACTATGCGACATTCGGTAAACGGCTGCACAAGCTGGTAACGCAGGAACGGCAGACAAAGAGCTTAAAAGAGATATCGGAAGGGATGGACGTCCCGTGCGCGAGCCTCTACAAGTACATGGAGGACAAGGCAAAGCCGCGCCGGGACGCTCTGGACCGGATCGCGCAATATCTGAACGTCTCTCCGGAATGGCTGCTTACAGGCATGGAGGACGATTAACAGCGAGGTAAACGACATGGACCATCTGGACGAACTGAACCCGTGCAGGGGATGCCTGAACCGCTTTATCGGGTGTCACGCGCAATGCGAGAAATACGCGGAATGGCGCAGGGAGCTTGAGCGGGTAAAGGCATTAAAGAAACAGAACTACGAGCGGTATGACACGTTCGACCCGCAGAAGGACAAGCTCAAAAGGAGGAGATGGCGTTGAAAACGAACAGCGAGCGCGAAACTCGCCAGATGAACAAGATGACTGACGGCGGCAAGCTGATACGCTGGCTGTGCGAACACTGCCGGAAGCAGCGGGACTGCGAGGACAGGTTGAAGGACGGCTGCCGGGAAATACAGAACGTGAAAAAGTATTACACCACAGAAACAGACAAGGAGGGGAGCGACGCATGGACGCATTGACATTTACGATCCCCGGAAAACCCAGGGGAAAACAGCGGCCGCGCTTCTCGCGGCGGTCCGGCGCGACGTACACGCCGACGGAAACAACGGAGTACGAGGAGCTTGTCGGCAGGTGTTACCGGGCGGCGGGCGGTCAGATGATGGAGGGGCTGATAGCGGTCGATATCGTCGCGCAGTTTGCTCCGCCGAAGTCACTGTCAAAGGTCAAGCGCAAGGAGCTGCTGGCCACAAAGTACGTCGGCAAGAAGCCGGACGGGGACAATATAGCAAAGATCATACTTGACGGTTTGCAAGGCGTCGCAATGGCCGATGACGCGCTTGTAGCGCATCTGACCGTCACAAAGGTATACGGCGACACCGATCAGGTCACGGTAACGATAGAAGGCGGAGGGATATGCGCATCGGGCTAATAGACGTTGACGGTCACAACTTCCCGAATCTGGCGCTGATGAGGATTAGCGCATGGCATAAGGCGCAGGGCGACACGGTTGAATGGTGGTGGACGGATTTCATCCATTACGACGTCGTTTATATGAGCAAGATATTCTCCGACGCTTACAGTCCGGATATCCCGGAGCCGATGAACGCAGACAAGGTGATAAAAGGCGGGACGGGATATTGTATATCACTTGGAGCGGACGGCAAAGAGCATTTCGACAGTAGTAAAAATCATACTCTTTCGCCCGACGTTGAACGAATGTTCCCCGATTATTCGATTTATCCGCAATTCGATTTTGCGGTCAGCATGACAAGCCGGGGCTGTCCCCGCGGATGTTCTTTCTGTCACGTCGCCGCAAAAGAGGGCAGATGTGCAACAAAGGTGGCTGACGTGTCGGATTTCTGGGGGGGGGCAGAAAGAGATCAAAGTCCTCGATCCCAATATCACAGCCTGTCAGGAAAAGCGCGACCTCATGCGTCAGTACAGGGAGACGGGCGCGTGGATAGATTTTACACAAGGTATTGATATCCGAATGACAAACGAGGACGATATCGACGACCTTAACAGCATGAAAATAAAGATGATCCATTTCGCGTGGGACGACCCGGACGATGATCTCACTGACAAGTTTAAATCGTTTTCGGAGCGTTTTCACATTAAGGACCATAGAAGAAAAACTGTTTATGTTCTGACAAACTTCAACAGCACCATTGAACAAGACCTGTATCGGATATATACGCTGCGCGACCTGGGTTACAGTCCTTACGTGATGGTTTACAACAAGCCGTCGGCGTCTAAGACGATACGCAATCTTCAGCGATGGTGCAACAGCAATGTTATATTCCGAAGCGTACCAGATTTTACAGACTATAAAAGAAAGGAGCAATTATGACCACAAAGGACAAAGTGCAGGCGATAGCCGCTATAATCGACCAGTTCAACGAGCAGCAGGGCGGCGGTCAGGCGGCGCTGGGTACGATCAGCGCGATATCCGCGATTGTGGATATACCGGAGGAGAACGACCGCGAAGCCGCGATAACCGCTCTTGACAAGGCGTTCGGTATCGGCGGCGAGGAGCAGAGGTCAGCAGCAAGCGCAGCGTTTGACAAGATGATGTTCGGAGATAACGCCGATGTTTAATAATGAAGAACTTGTGCCGCCGGGTGAGTATGAATGTATCGTCGGACCGCTCTGCGGTGGAGCGAAGCCGGAAGGCGACATTTACGTATGCGGTCACGTTCAGAAGAAGAACGATCTTTGCATGAACGCTGTAACCAAACAGCGGCAAATCACTTTTAATCTAACGGAGGTTGATTAAGATGGCGATAATTAATCAGGATATGTTTTTCTCCGACGGATCACATTTTAAACAACTTGAAGTCGGGGACGAGTATGACGAAGTTTACGACGATTATCCTATGATTATAACAACGGACGAGATCAAGGCCCTGCTTGACGGAAAAGTGCTTTATACGAAAATAAGCGATGAGTATGCCGTCCTTATAAAGCTGGAAGGTATCCGCTCCGAAAAGGAGTATCTTGTCCAGCTTGAGGCGAAGGACAGGGAAATAATCGACCTGAAAAGACGGATAAGCCAGTTGTTTGACAACTTTGCAGACGTCAACACAAAGCTGAAAAGCGCACTATTTGAGAATATGCTTTTAAGGCGGGAGCGGAACGAGAAGGCGAAAGAGGGCTGCGATGTTTAACAACGAAGAAGATTATCTTGACGATATCGCCGCTTTAAACCGTCAGATACGGGCTTTAAAAGCGGAAAACGAATATCTCGCAAAGGCGTTGAAACACGCGAATAAGATCATACAGCAGCAACAGGAGGTGAAACGGCGTGGCGAAGCAGAAGAAACAGCAGCAGGGGCCGATCCCGAAAACGGTAAACGGATTTGTGGACGCGATGATGCAGGCGCAGACGTGCGCTCCGGTCCTGTGGGATGAGTTTCTGGAAGTCCCGGTCGTATTGCAGGACGGCAAAGCCGAGCCGGTAAACGACGCATACCGCGCGGAGATCAAGGCTGAGCTGGAAACGAAGTTCGGATTATACAGCGTCAGCAAGTTCGACGACGCTTTCCGGATATTCTGCGCGGAGCCGTCGCGCCGGTATCATCCGATACAGCAGCGCATAGAGGGCATACAGTGGGACGGTAAATCCCATATAAACGAGTCTTTTGTCAGAATCTTACAGGTCAATCCGTCGCCTTACGCGGTGGAAGCGGCGCGTCTGTTCTTTGCGGGCGGGATACAGCGTCTTTACGAGCCGGGGTGCAAATGCGATTACGTCGTGACGCTGATCGGCACAAAGCAGGGCGAGGGCAAGTCAACGTTTCTGCGGTGGGCAGCTCTGGAGGACGACTGGTACGGCGAGTTAAAGACGTTCGATTATCAGAAGGGCGCGGAGGCGTTAAACGGCAAGTGGATCGTGGAGATCCCGGAGCTGGCGGCGCTGCGCAAGTCCGAGGTCGAGGAGGTCAAGGCTTTTATCAGTCAGCAGCGGGACCATTACCGGCGCCCGTATGACCGGACGATCAGCGACATAAAGCGCAAGTGCGTCATGGCTGGGACGACGAACGCTTTACAGTTTCTTTCAGACCCGACCGGCAACCGGCGTTTTATCCCGATAGAGGTACATTCCGACGGCGACGATCTGTATTCCCGCGAAGCGGAGATCAGGGCGGAGCTGGAGCAGTGCTGGGCGGAGGCGTACCACAAGCGCGAAACGCCGTATATGCGCTGCACGCCGGACGCAAAGCTGTTAAAGCGCATTCAGCAGGAGCAGGAGGCCGCCACAATAGACGATCCGTTCCTGTCGCTGATACAGTCATATCTTGACGGCAAAAGCGAAACGTGCGTACTGGAGATATATTACGACGCATACGGACACTCATCTTTCGACCGGCCCTCAAAGGCCGACCGCAACGATATCGGGCTGCTGCTGCAAAAGGCAGGCTGGCGCCGGTCCCCGCTGTTAATACAGTACACAAAGCCCTCCCCATCCCGTCAGCATAAATGGGTTCCGGCGGACGCCGTGGATTAGTCAAATTGCACAAAGAGGGGTAGTTGTGTACACTTGTGTACACTTGTGTACACCTTGTGTACAGGGGTTGTGTACACTTATGGACTCTTAAATCCCTATTGGTTAAGCGGTCTTTGTCTATTTTGACGAATAAGTGTACACAACTTTTTTATAAAAAAAACTTTTAAAAAATAAAAAAGTAAAAAAAATATTAAATATAAGAGAAAGTTGTGTACACTTGTGTGTCCCAAAAATTGACAAATGCCGTAACGATTAGGGTTTGACGGGTTTTTCAGGTGTACACAACTGTACACAACTCTTGGACTTGTGTACACTTGTGTACACTTAAAAGGGTATTTTTAACGCTAAAAAAGGGGTGTTTTTATGCCGAAAACAAAGGCAATTGATAACATTGATTTCGCTTTCGTCTGCGCCCGCTACGATCTTGACGCGCTCCCGGACGCAGCTCTCGCGTTTCCCGATATGGGCGATAAAAAGGGGATTGCGTTCTGGGACGCGCTCGCGGCACAAAGCGAACAGCTTATTAATTCTTTCCCGGATTTGACGGATTACATCTGCGCTATGTATTCTTCTGTCTGGGATTTATGGACTCTCAGGAGGGGTTATTAATGGATCAGGAAGAATTTCAGCAGGTAAGTCAGGAAATAGTAAAAAAGAAGCGCGGTTCAAAATCCGCGTCAATAGCAGCTACAACAACAGCTAAGGCCGACGAGATATCGCAGGTCGTCAAAGAGTCATTCCAATACTTCAAGCGCCCTATCGTCAAGTCTGACGAGGAATGCGCACAAAGGCTCAATGAATACTTCGCGCAATGTACGAGAGACGGACAGATACCCACGGTTGAAGATATGTGTCTTGCTCTGGGAACCATCAGAACGACCGTCTATGCGTGGGAACAGGGTCAGCATTGCAGCGCGGACCGCCGGGATATGATAAAGAAGGCAAAAGAGATACTTGCCGGAATCGACGCTAAACTTGTGGCAATGGGTAAGATACCGCAGATAACTTACATATTCCGCGCTAAAAACTACTTTGGTTTGTCAGACAAGCAGGAAGTCGTTGTAACGCCACAAAGTCCCCTGGGCGACGCGACGGACACAAAGGCGCTTGAGGCTCAATATGTTGACAGCGTTGTGACCGATCCGGACGATTGACGCGCAAAGGGATAATATTTGCGGAGCTGTTGATTTGTTTTTTTCTCGCGCCGCAAAACATCCCCGGAAATATTACCCGCTGCCGGTGATCTGCCGTCGGCGGGTTGTTTGCTTTGTCTGTTTCCGGTCTTGTCATATGCCGTTAAATTATCCCCGTATGATTAAAAATACGGGGCTTTTATTGTTTGGTAGTATGTTTATATTGTTTTGTCTATCGTGCAAATATGACGATTTTTAAGGGGTATTTTGACGGGGTATTAAAAATCCCCGCGTCAGGCGGGGTGAAATAGACTAAACTTTTTCTTTTTTTGCGGGGTCTGCTGTTGTTTCCAATGGTTTAAAAGTCTGTTGATCTCTGCTTGATCCGTGTACGGTATTTCCATTAATGCCGGTTGCATTGTTTCCGGTGTCAGGTAGTAACCATATCCATACCGGGGTAACAATTCCGCGCCTTTGACGTTGATTATATTCCGTGAGTCCTGCGCCGTCGGGCATCGTAACGCGATCCGGGCGTCTATGTTCACTTTAATTTGCCCTGTAATTATATCCCGCGTCGGGCGTTGCGTTGCAAGTATCAAGTGTATTCCGGCGGCGCGGCCTAATTGAGCGATCCGGCATAATAACGGCATTGTTTCGCGTTTCTGCGTCGTCATCAGGTCCGCGAACTCGTCCACAAAGATATAAACATGGGCGCCGGTGTATTGCTTTATCCGCTTTTGCTGCATGATCTTATAGCGGCTCTCCATCAGGCCGACGGCATAACGCAGCGCCGCGGCAATGTCGGCGGGTTCGCTTGCGTAGCGGATTGTATGCGGCATCCCGGCATATTCTATTAATTCAACGCGTTTCGGATCAATCAGGATAAATTGTTTTTGACATGGCGCGGAATATAAGGCCGCATAAATAACGCTGTTGATTAATACGCTTTTGCCCGATCCCGTCGCGCCCGCAATTAATGTATGCGGCTGCTTTAATATATCGGCGGCAAGGCCGGAATACCTGCCGCCGGGAATAATGTATGTTGTTTCTTTCATATTTCTTCAACCAAAAAGGCCCACTCATAGCCGTTTTCGCGCTCGCTTTCAGTCAGGCCACAAAGACCGTCGCCATCTTCTCCACGGTTTGCGGCGTCTGTTTCCGCGGTCCACCACTCTACAAGGTTGTCAAAGTCTGCCTGATTTGACAATACTGCATAGTCGCCTTCAAGGGTTTCATGCTCGCGCGGAAAATTGGGTTCAAGATCGTCGAAACAATCCGGCCCGTATTGGGTCCCGTCCCACAAGATAAGTTTAACATCATAAGTCTTGCCGGTTTCTTTAATTGTGATACGCATTTTTTTCATCCTTTCAACTTGTTGTTATTTTGATTTTATCAGTACGGCCGCGCAAAGTCAAGCGGCTTTGTTTTCCGGTTTTGCGCCCGGCCTGATGCCTGTTTTACGTCGCCGGGCCGACGGGCTGTTAAATACTGTTAAACAGTTCTTCAAACATTTCGTCGATCTGTTCACATGTATCACTTGTTAAACACCATTTCGCGCTTTCAGTCCACCAATACAATTTTACGGCTTTTTCTGCTGTATCAACGTAGATGTTAGGGCCGCCGCAAGCAATCATGATTTCAACGCTTGTATATTCCTTGCAACCATCACAACGATATTCAATGTTGTAATAATCGTCAAAATAATCCCATACAGAAAGCTGTTCAAGTTCTGCGCCGCATTCCGGGCAAATTTCGTTAAAGTCATTAATATCGGCGTCATTGTCTATCGTGACTATTTCACCGCAATCAGGGCAACGAAAAACACGCCCGTTTGCGTATGCCTCAATTGTATCCGCTATAACTTTACAATGACGGGTATTTTCGTCAAGACCCTTGTAGATCTCTTCACGGGCTTTTTTTACTTCATCGTCAAAGCTTGCGGGCTTGTTATAAGCGGTTGCGGCCGGGTTGCTGTTTTCAGTGTTTACGGTTGTAGCAGTGTTGTTAATTGTTGTTGTGTTTTCCATTTTCTTTTACCTCTCTTTTTAATTGTTGTTGTGTTGTTGCGGGCTTTTCCCGGCCCGCGGCGGGTTGAATTGTTTTCTTGACAAGATGAAAAGTTTATATTTCAAGTTGTCTTGAACATGATAAAAAGCGCTGTTTTTATCGCTTGCAAGGGTATATTATCACACTTGAATTAACTTGTCAATAGTAAAGTAAAACTTTTTTCAAGATTTTATACAAATACTACACTTGTCTATTATCCCATTGACGGCGCCCGGCGCGGGCCTGTAACACCTTTACAAGCTTTTTTTTTTCGGCGATCTTGCGCGCCGTTGTTGTTCTGCGTGCATACCGGCGCCGCGCCCGGCGTGGATCGGCGCGGGTATTGGTATCACGGACGCCCGGATCGGCGGCGGCCGTCAACCGGCCCCAGGGGGTACCAGGCGCAGCAGGGCAACGGGCGGGTAGCCCCCTTCACCACACGCGAAAAATAAAAAGACCCTTATTTGAAAAAACATCTTGACATTTGTATTTACTTGTGATAAGATAAATTCAACAAAAGCAAGGAGACAACGAAGATGAAGGAATTTAAGAACGCCGTGGGGTATATCCGAGTGTCGACGGAACAGCAAGCACAGGACGATAAGTTTGGTATTGATGTACAGAAACAGGCGATTTTGCTGTATGCGAACGAGAACGGGTACAACATTGTTGACTGGAAGATAGACGAAGCAAGTGGCGCATCGGAAGAACGGCCGGCACTTAATCAGATACTGTACGGGGATACCGTGACAAACCCGCCGTTTGAAGCTGTCATAGTGTTCAAGAATGACAGACTTGCGAGAAAGATGAAACTGTATTTTTACTATCTGTACACGCTTGAAAAGAAGAATATCAAGCTGCTGAGTACGGTAGAAGAATTTGATGAAGGCGACGATATGGCAAATATTTATCGAGCGCTGTTACAGTTTGTCGCGGAACAGGAGCGAAAGAACATTGCGCTCCGGACGGGGAAGGGACGCAGCATAAAGGCGCAATGCGGCGGGTATTCCGGGGGTCGTTGTCCCTATGGGTATAAAGTTGAGAACGGCAGGCTGATAATAAATGAAGCAGAACGTCCGATAGTAGAGTATATTTTCGCGGAGAAGGCGAAGGGTACGCCTATGATGACGATTGCGGACAATTTAACCGATATGGGGTACAGGACGCGAAAGGGGACGAAGTTTCAGGCGAAAACGGTCAGCAGCATTTTACAGAACAAACCGCTTTATGAGGGGATGTATAAATACGGCGATATGAACTGGGTCAAAGGCGTTCACGAGCCGATATTGAAAGAGGGGTGATTTAGAATGAAATTCCGCATTGAGCGAGCGAGCGACAAAACGCCGCCGTGTGAGGGCGCGGTACTGAACGAGTACAGAGCGGATGAGTATTATTTTCCGAGCAGAACGCTGTCAAGACGGGAATCGTATTACGAGATCGAGGTTGACAGTCTTGAGCAGCTGCTTGAGATTGCGGGTGCAGAGGAAAACGGGATAATTGTTGATTGGTGTAAAACGCTGCGAAAGAAAGAGCCGAGGATCATCATCTACGACGAATATATTGAGTAAGATAAACAAACCGTCCATAACAGGGTGGACGGGAGAAGCCGACAGGGGCTGCTTCTTAAAAGGGGTAGTCCCTGTTTTATGGTGAAAAATGACTGTTGAAGATGAAGAGCTTTACGACGATCTTTATTCGCTGAGTTGTCGATATTGTAAATATTGGAAGGTCAATGCCGACATGGACGGAGTAAGCTCCGCTTGTAAACGCATAGACCACAAGACGGTGAAGTTTGCGAAGCCGTGGTTTAAAAGCTACGACTGTGGAGATCAACACGGCATTTGCGGAGCGTTCGAGCCGGAACCGTTGCGGAGTCCCGTTATTGCGGAGCGGTGGTGCGGATTTGAGAAGTACATCGCCTTAAAAGCGGAAGCCGGAGATTTGAGATATCCGTTGCGTCCGGTGTGGTTTTGCATCAACAATGACTTCAGCACCCGCTATGGGGTTGACTATTGGGATTTTGTCAACGGCGAGATGATAAAGGATGGGTATCTGATGTGTAAAAAGAAGCAATATTACAGGATAAGCCGAAAGAGTCCGATTGGATACGAGCTGATGACGGAAGATATAGAGCCTGTCAGAATTGAAGGGGTGCGGAATGAATAAAGAGCTTGAGCGAAAAATTTTCGCAAAAATAAAAAGGACCCCTTCGGAGCCGCAGGCTTACGAGGACCTGTTCTCATATATCCGCAACATCGAGGGGGAGGATTTCGCCTGCTCTCACGAGCTTAACCGCAAGCTGCGGAAGATGGTCAGCGAGCAGATAAAAGCGCGGGTAAACACGGCGGAGTTCTTTGAGCTGTATAAGAAAACGCTGTTATTTGACGCTCCGTATGATTTTGACAGTTATCTGTTGTATCTTGAGATCGGGCGATTGCCGAAAGACCGGTTTTATCAGCCGCGCAGACGGATACTGAAGCAGGCGGTGGACGCTTTACAGGCTCTCGCGGACGACGAGCTGGACGAGCTGTTCATCTCGCAACCACCGAGAACGGGAAAGACCAGTCTTTTAATGTTCTTTGTAACGTGGCTTATCGGGAAGAACAGCGAAATGAGCAATTTGTATTCGGCGTTTTCCGACATAATCACAAAAGCGTTTTATAACGGTGTGCTGGAGATACTGAACGATCCTGTCACGTATAAATGGGCTGACGTGTTCTCGGAGGCGAAGGTGGTACAGACGAACGCTGCGGACGAGACGCTGAACATCGACCGCCGCAAGCGGTATCCCTCGCTTACCTGCCGGAGCTTGTACGGGACTTTGAACGGCGCTTGCGACTGCAACGGGTTTCTGATATCGGACGACCTGATCGGCGGCATCGAGGAAGCGCTGAATAAAGACCGTCTTATCGCGGCGTGGGGCAAGGTGGACAACAACTTGCTTACCAGGGCGAAAGAGAACGCGAAGATACTGTGGGTCGGTACGCGGTGGAGCATAATTGACCCGGCGGGTGTACGGATGGAGCTGTTGCAGAACGACGACCGGTTTAAGCGCAAGCGGTATAAGATAATCAATCTGCCCGCGCTGGACGATAAAGACAACAGCAATTTCGACTATGATTACGGCGTGGGGTTCAATACGGAGTATTATCACCAGCGCAGGGCGAGCTTTGAGCGCAACAACGACATGGCGAGCTGGACGGCGCAGTACATGGGGGAGCCGATAGAGCGCGACGGGGCGCTGTTCAGTCCGGGGGACTTCCGGTATTACAACGGCGTGCTGCCGGACGGGGAGCCGGACCGTATCTTTATGGCGGTGGACCCGGCGTTCGGCGGCGGGGACTACGTGGCCGCGCCGGTATGCTTCCAGTACGGGGACGATATCTACGTGCATGACGTGGTATACGACGACGGGGACAAAAAGACGACGCAGCCCATGCTGGCCAACGCAGTTGAGCGGTACGGCATACAGGCGGTGCAGGTAGAGGCTAACAAGTCCACGGAGTCCTATACGGAGGGCGTCGAGGAGCTGCTCAGGAATAAGGGGATACGGATCAACCTTACGAGCAAACCGGCGCCGCCGCAGAAGGCGAAAGACCAGCGCATATTTGACAAAGCGCCGGACATACGGGAGATGATGATCTTCCGCGAGGACGGGAAGCGGAGCAAGCCGTACAGCCTGTTCATGCAGAACGTATATTCTTTCAAGGCGTTCGCAAAGAACAAGCACGACGACGCGCCGGACTCTCTGGCGATGGCCATCTCCATGCTGCGGGGTGAGAACCGGAGAGCTGAAGTTTTTAAGCGATTTTTTTAAAAAATTTACTCTCCAATGGTATATTTTGCGTGATAATGCTTGACAACCATAAGAGAATGTGCTATATGTAGTGTGTAGGAACATATCTGACATATCATTCCTTTCTTGGTTGTTGTTTTCATCATTCTTAAATCGCAGAAGGGGGGCGCGTTTATGGAGCTGCACGGCAGGCGGGTGATATACACCGACGTGGATAACATCACCGAAGGCAACATCTTAGACGCGCTTTCTCATGCGATGGCAACGCACGTCAAGAACCGCGCGGAGATCGAGTATCTGTATAACTATTACAGAGGGAAACAGCCCATCCTGAACAGGACGAAAGAGGTCAGGGAGGATATCTGTAACCGGATCGTCGAGAACATTGCGAACGAGATAGTGTCGTTCAAGAGCGGATATCTGATGTATAAGCCCATACAGTACATCAATCGCGGCGTCCGGGACGAAGATACGGTGATGGACGCGATAAACGCGCTGAACAACTACGTTTTCGCGGAAGATAAAGTCACCAAAGACAAAGAGATCGCGGACTGGTTCCACATCTGCGGGACGGCGTACCGAATGATACTGCCGGATCCGACGGGTTACGAGGACGAGGCGCCGTTTGAGATATACACGTTGGACCCGCGCAACACGTTTGTTGTGTATCACAACGGGCTTGGGAACAAGCCGGTTATGGGTGTACGGTACATAACCAAAGAGAACGGCGAGACGGTTTATTCCGTCTACACGCGGAACCGTTACTTTGAGATCACGGCTGACGGGATCATCACAGCGGCCCCGCTGGGCCGGATAACAAAGTCGGAAGGACACATATACCGGGATATCCCGATAATCGAGTACCCGGCGAATACGGCAAGGCTGGGCGCGTTTGAGATCGTTATAACGCTCCTGGACGCTCTCAACGAAGCTCAGTCGAACCGTCTTGACGGCGTGGAGCAGTTCATACAGGCGTTACTGGTCCTGAAGGGCGTCGATATCGAGGCCGAGGACTATATGGCGCTGAAAGAGTACGGCGGTATCAAGCTCCCGGCAGACGGCGAGGCGTATTATCTGACGCAGGAGCTTAACCAGTCGCAGACGCAGACGCTTGTTGACGATATCTATCAGACGATACTTGTCATTTGCGGTATGCCGAACCGGAACGGCGGCTCAAGTACGAGCGATACCGGGGCGGCCGTCATAATGCGCGACGGCTGGAGTGACGCGGAAGCGCGCGCCCAGGACACCGAGGACATCTTCAAGGCGTCTGAGAAGCGTTTCCTGCGGCTGGCGATTGATATTGTCAACACTTACAGGGACCTTGACCTGAACCTGTCGGACATAGATATACACTTTACGCGCCGGAACTATGAGAACATCGAGTCTAAGGCGCAGGTGCTTACCACTATGCTGGCGAACGATAAGATACATCCGAAGCTGGCGTTTGAGCATTGCGGGATGTTCTGCGATTCCGATCTCGCCTATACCCAGAGCATGGAGTATTGGGAGAACCGGAGGAAAGAGGCGCTGAAGGAGCTTGACAAGGACGCCGACGACCGGACGAACGAGGAACGGGCGGAAGCCGAAGATACAGAAGATACAGAAGATGACGTATGATTATACCGATAAGGTCATAAAGTACATCAATGAGCAGCTTATAGAGCTGTTCGGCAAGCTCAGGAGCGTCGCGGCGTTCGACGAGCTTAACGTCTTACAGGCGGTAAACGACACTTACCGGCAGGCGGACGAGATGATCCGGGACGCATATCTGCGGCTGGCGCGGCACGTCTACAAGCAGGAGACGGGCAAGCCCGGCACCCGGCAGATAGATGAGGACTGGATAGATTTCATTCTTACGGCATACGATCCGGTCAGCAAGTACGTATATGACAACGAGTATGACCGTAAGCGGGCGCGGACGATAGAGGCGATAATCGCCAGCCCCACAAAGGCGCAGGAAGTTGACGCCGCAATGAGGGGCGTATCGTTTCAGGCCCGCGTATTCGCCGTCATAGTGACCGATAAGGCGCTTATACAGGCCCTTCAGGACGAAGGAATAAGAAAAGTGCAATGGGTAGCGGAGAAGGACGAAAAGACCTGTTCGGTCTGTCATAAACGGGACGGGAAGATATATATGCTGAGAAGCCTTCCGCCGAAACCGCATCCGAATTGCCGATGCTGGTACAGGGAGGTCAAAAGTGGAAGATAGGTATTTCACTCCTGAAACGATAGCGCAGATAGAACGCATCGTGAAACACGGCAACATTGCCGAGGTCAAAATAGAAAGACAGAACGTAGTGGTCGTTGAAATAGAACGGCGGGTAAGAAGCAAGACGGCTATAACAGGGTAGTCGGCAACAGTCAATAGGGACTGCAAACGGTAGTGTTTGCGGTCCTTTTAATTTTAGCAAAAACAGCTCAAGGCTTTTTTTGAATAACCGTCAGGGACGACGTAAAAACGCAAAGAGCAGACAAGCTTACCAAAAACAGAAAACAAAAGTGGAGTGACCCACTTCAAAAAAAACGCAGGAGGAAGATTTATGGCGAAGATCGACACGGGCAAAATCGACGGATATGCCGATATGACCCCGGAACAGAAGGTTGCGGCGCTTGAAGCGTTTACTTACGAGGACAACGCCGCAGAGCTTGAGCGGTACAAGAACGCCGTCTCAAAGGCGAACGGAGAGGCTGCCGATTGGAAAAAGAAGCACAACGCTCTGTTGACGGAAGAAGAACGCAAGAAACAGGAAAACGCGGAGGAGCTTGAGTCGCTGAAACAGCAGCTCGCGGCGCTTCAACAGGAGAAGGTCATTGCCGGAAACAAGGCGCAGTTGCTCGCGCTCGGCTATGAGGAGGCTCTCGCGGAAGATACCGCCAAAGCGATGGCTGAAGGGAACGCGGCAAAGGTATTCGCTGCGCAGAAGAAGTTTCTGGAATCGCACGACAAGGCTTACAAAGCGAAATTAATGGGCGAGACCTCTACGCCGCCCGCAGGGACCGTCGGCAAAGGTTCGGCGGACTACTCAAAACTGATAGAGGATGCTCAGAACAGAGGGGATTACGCGGCAGTCGCGTATTATACCCGTCTTGCAGAGCAGGATAAACAAACAGAGTAAAGGAGACTTTAGCAATGGGCGATGTATTAGCTACATCATTCGGAGTTCTGAATTACTCCGGTATGCTCTTTAACAAGGGCAACACCCGCACTCCGCTGTCTACCATGATCGGCGGCAGGGCGAAAAACACCAATCACGTTGAGTTCGTGACCGGTCAGAGCTACACGACCGGCGGCGGCTCTCAGCCCGCGATTTCTGAAACCGCGTCGCTGACCGCTCCGGACGCTACCGTCGTCACCCGCACTCAGCAGACCAACGTAACGCAGATATTCCAGGAGTCTGTGGGTATCTCTTACGGCAAGATGTCCAACATGGGTACGCTCTCCGGCGCGAATATCGCCAATCAGCAGGCGAACCCGATGAACGAGCTTGATTTCCAGGTCGCGGCGAAAATGCAGAAGATCGCCCGCGATATCGAGTATACATTCATCAACGGCGTCTACAACAAGGCGTCCTCCGACGCCACCATCAACAAGACCCGCGGCCTTGTAAACGCCATCACGACCAACGCTATTGACATGGACGGCAAGCCGCTCGGTCTGTGGGACGTCGCGGACGGCGTCAAAGCTATCTATGAGGGCAACGCTCCGACTACCGGCCTTGTACTGTGGTGCGACGCTGTGACCATGTTCCAGATCAACGCCGACGCGCAGCAGAACGGTCTTACCGTCGTTCCCGCTGCCCGCGAGGTCAACGGCATCGCGCTGTCGAGCGTTGTTACTCCCATCGGCGTTGTGTATCTGTATCTTGGCGAGTGCCTGCCTGCCGGAACCGCGCTTCTGCTTGACCTTGACGTCATCGCGCCGGTCAATCAGCCGACACCCGGCAAGGGCAACTTCTTCCTTGAGGAGCTTGCGAAAGTAGGCGCCGGGACGAAGTATCAGATCTTCGGTCAGCTCGGTCTTGACCACGGCCCGGAGTGGTATCACGCGAAATTCACCGATATCTCCACGAGCTTCACTAAGCCGGAAGGCAAGAAGGTCGTCGTCGTATCCGAAAACCCTTAACAGGTGCTACGGTTGAACCGGAAACCGATAGCACCGATTTCTGGGGGCTGACCGCAGGCGATTTACAGAGCGGCGTCTCCGTAACCGGTAATGCCATTACCGGCACGCTTAATTATCAAGGTGACACGACCAAAGCTCTTGTTCACGATTGGGGTGCGGGTTACTTCCTCGCAGTCAAGTTCGGGAGCTTTTCTGATGGTCTAACCTTTGAGGACGTGCAGGTAGGGCTTGACCCGTCCGAGGGCGCGGGTATGGTAACGCTTGACAGCGATTGCAACGGCGTATTCAAAATAACCGACAAGGATACGCAGGTCCTCAAGGTGGTACAGTCTGACGGCACTCACACGCTTACACAGACGTTTGACCTGTCAGGGCTGACGCTTGGGGTAAACGGCGGTGGTACTATTTCGCCGGAAAGCGTGACGTTCGATTTAAATCAGAGCGGAGCGAATCATAGAGATTTGGTGTTTACTGTAACCCCCGCTATCGTGGGAACTGAAATAGACAAATTCCAGTTCTTCAACGAGGATGAGCAACAGTGGCAGGACGTGCCGCAGAAAATTGATGACCTTGACGTTTGGTCTCTTGATGAGAGCAAACTGGTCCTTACGGTTTACGTGGTCGCGTTTATGGCGCATCCTGCCGGAACAGAGCTGACCGCTTCTGTTGTTCTGACAGATGGTACAGGAATCAATGTAACCGTCACAATTGAGGACACCACCTAATGAGCGTTATAGTCGATAAGAACAAGGCGGTGCAGAAGCCGCTTAAGAAAAAGCCTGTCAAACGGGCGAAGAAGTCCTGATAAAACGAAAGGAGGCGGCCGGAAATGACCACAGCCGACATGAAAGCGCGGCTTGCGCTGATGACGGGCGAATCCGACGACGAAGTTCTGTCCGCCTATCTGACTATCGCGGGGGACAGGATAATCGAGCGGGTTTATCCGTTTAACCACGGCGAATATCTTGACGTCCCCGCGAAGTATCTTTCAACGCAGCTTGAAGTCGCGGCGTATCTGCTCAACAAGAGGGGCGCGGAAGGCGAGACCGCTCACAACGAGAACGGCATAAACCGGTCTTATGAGAGCGCGAGCGTCCCCGCGTCCATGCTGAAGCACGTCGTGCCGTACTGTCAGCCCTTTTAGGGAGGTGCGGTATGAAAACGCTTGAGCGCAACAAACAGACGTTCTGGTACGCGAACTTTGACGAAAGCGAGAACGTACCCGGCGGCGACGGATATGAGAGCGGCGAACCCGTTATCTCTTATTCGGAGCCGCAGGAGTACCGCGCGAACGTGTCACCCGCCACGGGCAACAGCTCCGTTGAGCAGTTCGGCAACTCGATCCAGTACGATAAAGTCATCGTGACGGACGATACGGACTGCCCGATAGACGAGCATACCGTTCTGTGCATAGACAGAGAGCCGGAGACGGACGGGGACGGCAACCTGATTTACGATTACATTGTGAAAAAGGTCGCCCGCTCTCTGAACAGCGTTTCGATAGCTGTAAGCAAGGTCGAGGTGAGCTGACGTGCAGATCACGGTCACGGGCATTGACAGCGTTATCAGAAAGCTGAACGCGCTGCCGAAAACCATTGAGGAAAAAAACCGTATCTTCATGGAACGGCTCGCGCAGATCGGCATTGAGAGGGCTACGCTGAAGTTCAAAACGGCGACGTATGACGGCGAGAACGACGTCAAAGTTGACCCGACGCCGCATTGGGAAGGCGATAACACGCTGATAATACGGGCGTCGGGGAGCGCGATACTGTTCATTGAGTTCGGCACCGGCAAGCACTACGTCGAACACCCGCAGGGAGCGGAGAAGGGATACCTTCATGGCACCTACGGGCAGGGCAAGGGCGCTAATCTGAACGGATGGGGCTATTACGGCGAGATGGGGGCGAACCCCACACCCCCGGCAAGAGTCGTCCGTAAAGCCGCCGACGGCAGGACAGTCGTTCTGACACGAGGCAACCCGCCCGCGAGGGCGATGTATGACGCCGCGAAAGATATGCGGATGAAGATACGGGACATAGCGAGGGAGGTATACGGCGGTGATTGATATCGAAAACGAGGTATTCACGGCCGTTGCCACCGCGTTACGGTCAGAATATCAGGGCATAACAGTTGAAAGCATAACAACATACAGCCCTTCTAAATTCCCCTGCGTCTATATCGAGGAGACGGACAACTACGCTCTCACGACCACGAGAGACACCGCCAGCAACGAAAATCACGCCGTTGTTGTCTATGAAGTGAACGTCTACTCCAACAAGGCGAACGGGAAGAAAGGCGAGGGCAAGGCGATACTTGCGACGGTAGACGGTGTAATGAACGATCTGGGATTTACCCGCGTCGCAAGGACGCCGATAGACATTGACGACGCTACAAAATACCGCGTATTCGCGCGGTACAGCGCGATAGTATCAACCAACAAGACCATTTACAGGAGGTAATCTTAAATGGCTATTTCTACATACAAGGTTTATCTGATGAAGAAGGGTAGCGGCAGCTCTTATGAGAAGCTTGTCGATATAAAAGACTATCCTGACTTGGGGGGAGAACCGGAGATGCTGGATACGACGACGCTCTCCGACGGGGCGAGAACGTATATACCCGGCATACAGTCCCAGGAAGCGCTCACCTTTACGGCGAACTACACAAAATCCGACTACACCGCACTCAAGGCGCTTGAGGGTACGGAGTATGATTTCGCCGTATGGTTCGGCGCATCGGTATCCGGCAACACAGTCACACCGGACGGCTCTGAAGGCAAATTCGAGTTCAAGGGCAAGCTGGTCGTATTCGTGACCGGCGGCGGCGTGAACGAGGTCGTTGATATGACCATCAGCATAGCTCCGTCTACGGAGATAACCGTAGGTACGTAAGATGAAGAAAGGGCTTCTTTATGGCAAAGACGATAACAATTCAGTATGAAGGGACAGAGTATACGCTTGAGTATACCCGCAAGTCCATCGAGACGATGGAGCGTCAGGGCTTTGTGGTAAGCGATATCGAGGACAAGCCGATGTCCACGCTGCCGGTCCTGTTCGCGGGCGCGTTCCTCGCGCACCATCGTTTCGTCAAGAGGGACGTGATCGACGCTATCTTTTCAAAGATACCGAACAAGGGCGAGTTTATAGGCAAACTCGCGGAGATGTATAACGAGCCGCTTGAGGCTTTGATGGACGAGCCGGATCAGGAGTCCGAGGGAAACTTGAGCTGGGGCGCGAGCTGGTAGGTGGCTCGGCAGAACCCCGCGACGGGGGCGGGGTCTTACGCAGCCCTGCCCCTGTTAATTATACCCAGCAATTTTACGAACACCTGCCATTTTATATGTCTATCGGCATGACGTTTGAGCAGTACTGGAACGACGACTGCCGGTTGACAGAATATTACCGCAAGGCATACGAAATACAGAAACAACGGCGCAATCAGGAGTTATGGCTGCAAGGCGCGTATATCTATGAGGCTATATGCGATCTTGTGCCGGTCCTTCATGCGTTCGCAAAGAAGGGCGCGAAACCAACGCCATACCCGCAGGAGCCGTATGCGCTGTCCGCGAAGGAAGCGCGGGAACGAAAACAGGCGGAGGAAAAACGCAAATTTGAAAAACTGCGGCGTGAGATGATTGCCCGTATGAACGCTATAAACAAAAGCAAGACAGCGAAACAGGAGGTGACGCAGGATGGCTGATGAGCGCAATAACGTTGAGACATTGGAAATAAAGGTCGTCAGCAATACCAAAGACGCGACCGACGGTTTAGCGAAACTTGTTGGGACCTTAGACAAGCTGAAGAACGTTACAAAAGGAAATAACGGATTTGACGGGCTTCAGAAAAGTCTTGAGAGTATCAACGCTACGGCGTCGAAGCTTGAGTCCGGCGCCATACTGAAACTGAGATATCTCGCTCAGGGGCTTAAAGCTCTTGGCGAAGTTAAAATAAGCAAAACAATAGAGGAAAGACTGTTCAATATCGGCGCGGCGGTCGATCTGCTCAAAGATATTGACATGACAAAGCTTACGGAACTGACCGGCGGTTTGCAGACGTTCAGTTCCGTTGGCAATATTAAAATGCCGGTCGCCGGGAAAGCCTCCGTTCCCGGCACACCGGCGGCAACCGCTTCTTTGCCAGACATCTCGCAGACAGAGAGAGAGGTGCAGGCGGCGGCCGAGACGATAGAAAATAGCAAGTCAAAATTCGCGGAGTTCGCACAGGTTGCGAGAAGCGCGTTTGCGTCCGTCAAACCGGCGGCGAAGTCGCTGTTTTCCGCTATCGGGGGCTTTTTAAGCAAACACAGCGCCGGAATAAAAAAGTTCGGTTCCAGTATCGGACGTTTTCTTACCGCGCCGTTCCGCAAGGCGAAAGAGGAAGTAACAAAGTTCACAGGCGCGTTCGGACGGTTCTTCGCAATGTTCAAGAAGCGTGCGATGTACCGCATGATAAACGGCATTATCGCCGCGATAACCGACGGATTTAAAACAGGCACAGATAATCTGTACCAGTACAGCAAGGCGATAAACGGCCCGTTTGCGGACTCTATGGACAGGATCGCAACTGCGCTGTTGTACTTCAAGAACAGTATCGGCGCGGCCGTAGGCCCGCTTATCAATATGCTCGCTCCCGCTATCGAGTACGTCACGGATAAGGCGGTCGAGTTCTTAAATACCATCAATCAGTTGTTCGCGCGTTTGTCCGGGGCGAGTACGTGGACTAAGGCTATAAGATATCCGAAGGAATACGCCGAAGCAGCGGACGACGCGAAGAAGGCGAACGAGGAGCTTAAAAGAACGATCCTCGGGTTTGACGAGCTGAACGTCCTTCAGGACAACAAGACAAAAGACAGCAGCAAGAGCAAGACCGCCGACGACTACTCAAAGATGTTTGAGGAAGTCGCGCTTACTGCGGCAGATAATCCGTTCGCGGGCTTTTTTGAGCCGTTCAAAGCCGCCTGGGACAACGAGGGACAGAATACCATCAACTCCATCAAAAAGGCATTCGGGCAGGTTAAGGAGCTGATAAGCACTGTCGGACAGACGTTTGCCGAAGTGTGGAAGAACGGCACGGGACAGCAGACCGTTGAATCTCTGCTGCGGATATTCCAGAACCTTGTAAGCACCGTCGGCAATCTTGCGGAGTCTTTAAGCGACGCATGGAAGGAAGGCGACAACGGCCTTCGTATCGTACAGGGCTTGTGGGATATCTTCAACAGCATTCTTGGAACTATTGAGAGAATAACAAAGGCAACGTCGGATTGGGCGGCAGAGCTTGATTTGTCGCCGCTGCTTAACTCAATTGCAGGGCTTATAGAGGCACTGAGGCCGTTGATTGACACCATCGGCGGCGCCATTTCGGGTTTCTATACAAGCGTCCTGTTGCCTATATTGACGTGGGTGATAGAAACTGCGCTCCCGCACGTTATTAGCCTTGTTACTGCAGTTACAAATGCCGTAAATGCTCTTATTGCTCCACTCACAAGCGGCTTGTTGGATTTTTGGCAGAAGATACAGCCCATTGTTCAGTGGCTGGAAAATACTGCGATTGAAATAATCGACAAGGTCAAAGAACAAGTCCAAAAGATTACAGACGTCTTAATCGAAAAGGGACCCACAATTGCGGACACGTTCTCGCGGGTCGGGAGCGCGTTTGCCGCGATATGGCAGATAATCAGACCGATAGCCGACTTCCTGAAAAATGAAGTTTTGGCCCGTATTGATTTGATCGGAGATATTGTCAGCGGCGATATCGCCACTATGACCGACGTTCTTCACGGTTTTGTTATGTTCCTGCAAGGGGCATTTACCGGCGATTGGCAAACCGCATGGGATGGGGTCGAAGAAATATTCGGCGGTGTCTGGGACGGCAGCAAGAAGAAGCTGGATGCTTTTGTTGATTACAACGGGAAGAAACTCGACAATTTTCTTGGGTTGTTCGGAACTGATCTTGCGGAAGTTGAAAAAACATTTTCTGATACTTGGAGCAATGTCAAAGAGTCCGCGACTGACGCCTGGAACAGCATATCTGCAAAGGCGTCGGATTGCTGGAACGCCATCAAAACGTTTTTCGCTCCGGCGATTGATTGGTTTTCTAAACTGTTCGGCAGCGTAAAAAAGACTTTAAGCGATATCTTTCATAACATCGGCGTTATAGCAAGCGGATGTTGGGAAGTAATAAAAAAGGTCTTTTCGCCGGTCGCAAACTGGTTCAATACTAAAATCATTCAGCCGCTTTCAGCCGCTTTCACAAAAGTATGGAACTTCTTTAAAGACAAGGCTACCGAAGCGTGGGAAGGCGTTAAAAAGGTGTTCTCAAAGGTCGCCGATTTCTTCAGAGATACGTTTGAAAAGGCGTGGAGAGGCATTGTAAACGTGTTCTCGGTTGGCGGTGAGATATTCGTCAAGATAAAAGACGGTGTGCTGTCGGGCTTTAAGTGGGTCGTAAACAAGCTCATAGACGGTATCAACAGCGCCGTCGCGGTTCCGTTCAATGGCATAAACGCCGTATTGAGATGGCTCCGCGATATAACTATTGTCGGAATACAGCCGTTCACTGGAATAAGAGAGATAAACATTCCGCAGATTCCGTATCTCGCTCAAGGCGGCATGGTGAACGCCGGAACAATGTTCGTCGCGGGTGAGGCCGGAGCGGAAGTCGTCGCCCAGATGGGTAGTCGTACCGGTGTCATGAACACCGACGAAATGCGCGAGAGCGTAGAGCAGGGGCTTATCGGAGCGTCAAACGCTCTGGGCGCTGCGGTCGCGTCCGCGCTTATCAGGGCGAACAATCAGGGCGTCGGCTCTCCGGTCGTGGAAGTCACGATCACAGCGGACAGCGAGACGCTCTACAAGGCGGTCCGCAAGGGCGAGCAGTACTACAACAACCGTTATCACGTTGTCGCGGGGGTGTAAACGATGGTATACGACTATCTGAAAATCGGTGATACAAAGTTTTACCCCGCCAGCGTGACCTGGGGCGAGCAGGACGTGTCCGCGCCCGAAGCGGGCAGAACGCTTGACGCCGTTATGCACAAAATGCTTGTCGCCCGCAAGGTCAAGCTTACGGTATCGTGGCAGAACGTTGACGAGTACGAGGCGAAAAAGATACTTAACGCCGTCCGGCAGGAGACGTTCAACGTCACGTATCACGACCCGCTGACAATGAAGATGACGACCAAAACCATGTACGTGGGCGACAGGTCGGCGGCGGTGTATACGTGGTGTGACGATATCGGCACGATCTACTCGAACATCAACTATGACTTGATAGAGGTGTAGTTATGATTAACGCATCGCGTGAGTTCATTGAAGCCGTCAACAGCGACCGGTCCGATTACCGGGTGTCACTCCGGCTGACTACCACTACGTTGGGCTTTGAACACGTTTTCGATATTACAAACGAAGATATATGGGACGGTACGTTTAAAATAGAGGACGCCACGGCTCCGGGCGAGGATTTTGTCATAGGGGCCTTTGTTTCGACAAAGCTGACCTTTTCTCTGTATAACAAGGACAACGAGAGCGGTCCCGGCAGAACATATGACAGGTATGACTTTAACGACGCTGTAATAGATAATGTCCGTCTGAGTTTTCCCGGTATGGAGACCGGTATTAATCTGGGAAAGTTCTACGTTGACAACGCGGCTTACGACGGGACGCTCATAACATTGACCTGTACCGACGGGGCGCGGTTTTTTAACAAACCGTATTCCGACAGTTTTTCATACGTCCCGACCGATTCCAACAGGGCGACGCTTTGGGACATAGCGAGGGGAGCGGTCGCGGAATGTCTCGGCAGCGTTTCTTACTTTATGCCGGACCACTTTCCGAATTGGGACTATACGCCCGACGCCTTTTCGCCGGACAGTCTGACGTATGCCGACGTTATCGCAATGTGCGCCCAACTTGCGGGATGTTTTGCGAAGCTCGATACAGGCGGTGTACTGCGCTTCGCGTGGTATCCGAATCGTCCGAACGACCCTGTAAGCGACAGATATGATCCGGTGTATGCCGAACAGCACGGATACCACGTTTTAAAGTCGCTCAAGGCTGCGAGTATCGCAAAAGAGGACTGCTATATCACGAAAGTTCGCGTAACAGAGGAGTTTGCGGAAAGCGAGTCCGCAAAGCGCGATACACAAAGCTATCCTGCGGACGGCAGCGACGATTATGTTATGGCCGTTGAGGGCAACCGTCTTATAGGCGCCGGTAAAGCCGCCGAAGCAGCGGAAATGATCGGCTCCTGCATGATAGACACAAGCGGCGACATCACCGTTTACAAGACATTCCGGCCTTTGAGCGTTACGGCGCTGTCCAATCCTCTTATCGAGTCCGGCGATTTTGCATATGTTATCACGCGCGGTGGATATACCTATCCGACGTTCATTACGTCAAGATCGTTCTCTCTCGGTAACGGTGTTTCGATAACGTGCGCCGGTAAAGCGCTGCCTGTCAACAATCAGACATCTTATTCCGCGACGGCAAAGATCATCGAGCGCACGCAGAAAGAGATGGACAAGATGGAAACGGAAGCGGCGGCGGCAAGAGCTTTGCTTCAGGACCGGATGTTCACCGATATAGGCTTTTACAAGACGGAGGAAGCGGCTGTCGGCGGCGGGACCATCGTTTATTACCACGATAAGGAAACGCTCGCGGCTTCAACTTATATATGGAAGTTCGACTCGGACAGCGTTGTCTGTTCCGACCACGGGCTTCCCGGTCCGGGGGAGGACTGGCCCGGCGTATTGGACGCGGGCGGTAATGCTATGCTGAACTATCTTGCAGTTGACAAGCTGGAAGCGAACTGGATAAAAACAGGCACTCTTGACGTTGACCTGCTTACCGTTGCCGGACGGCTCAAGGACAATACCACACCGTCCAACAACTTCTGGAACCTGAATACCGGCGGCTTTCAGTTCAAGAGCCAGAAAACGCTGTTAAACAACGACGGTCTTGTACTGTATTACATCGGCACCGGACAGCCGCACACAGAGTTTACGAGCGTTGTTGACAGCGGCTCTCTTACAGGAAAACTTGCGTTTTACGGGGAACCCTCGTTGAACAATGGAGTATGGAGTCGCGGTGCAAAGCTGGTTGAAATAGACCCGGACGGTTGGAAATCGTATGTGCTTGATGGCACCAACTCGTTCAAATTTTTTGAGATCAGCGACGGAAAATTGAAATTCTTTGGCTTTTCGTTTTCGAGCGCAGATTCAATACAAATTGCCGAACTTGTCCCTCAAAGACGCGCTTATACTCAGTCGTATTTGACGTCTTTGAAAAGCACTGTCAGTAATGGCTATATCCAGTTATGCAACGACGACGATACAGCTTATGTTCGCGTCGGCAGCGGCGGTACAACCGTTCATGGAACCGCAACGTTTGATGACGACTGCAACATTGGTAGTCGTGCTACATTACATAACTACCTTGACAACAACAATGTTTCGCATTTCCGCATTGATACAAAATCATCGGGATCTTCGGCCGGAGTCTTTGACGCTTATTACGGCGGCGTAACGACGGTAGGCGGCACAGGCGTAAATCTCAATTCCAACGGCAGCGGTATAACGCTGAACGGCAATACAAGTGTGACCGGAACGCTGGGAACGTCCGGTAAAGCTACGCTCAACTCCCTTGAAGTGACCGGGGCGTCAACCCTTGTTGGAACGTCAACTCTTACCGGAGCAGCGACATTCAACGGCGGGGCGACGTTCAATAACAGCACAACGACTTTCAACAGCTCGATAACCGCAGGAGCGGCAACATTCGGAGGCGTGGCAACGTTCAACAACGGCGCGACCTTCAATACCTACGGGGCGACCTTTAACGGGGGAATATTAGCAGACGCTTTCAAGGGCATAACCAACCGCGCAAATTATCTTGATTTGGGTCCCACGGTTACACAACTTGGTGGAAGTACCGTTAATGTTGTCGGCACCAACGTAGTTTTACAAGGCGGCAGCGGCGCAACTGATTATGTGCAAATCTCGGCGGCAAATGCGGGCATTTGGGCAAACAGCGGGGAGTTGTTGCTAAACGGCGGCGGTGGCGTCCAAATAAACGGGAGCGGCAATCGAATTAATATTTATTCCGACGGCACGCATGGTCTTGATCTGAACGACAGTAACGGACATAACGCGATGTACGGTCAGCTCAATATGGGTGGCAACATAGATATGGCGGGTCTTTATAACGTTGTAAACACTTCCGACGCCCGCTTAAAGACCAACATCCGCGACAGTTCCGTTAATGCGTTGAAAGCTCTTACAGGCGTGGATATGAAGTCCTTCGACTGGCTCGCAAACGGCGAACACGTTTCGCTGGGAATTATCGCGCAGCAGCTTCAGAAACTCGCGCCGGAGCTTGTGTGCGAGGACGATCATTCCGGCAAATTGTCAATCAAGGAATATCCGCTGATTATGTACTGCGTCCGCGCGATACAGCAGATCGCGGAAAAGCTGGGCTGCGATATCAAACACGAAAAATGGAGCGACCCGTACACGCTTGAGGATAAACAGAACTTCATCAAACTGACAGGAGGGGAAATATGAACGACGAGGACAAGAACAGCGTTCCGCTTATAATCCGTATGGAAACGGCAAAGACGGAGCTGATAAACGCCGTCAATGACGTCGCTGCAAAGAGCGGGCTTCCGGCGTTTCTGCTGCTTCCGCTTTTTGAGGGGCTTGTCGCTGATCTGAAAGTTCAGAAAGCGAACGAGCTGATAAACACTCTTACGGCTCAGAATACGCCGAAAACCGAAGGAGGGGAGGGCTGTTAATGGCAACAGTAACGTTCTATTGCGATCTTGAATTTACGACGCAATCAAAGAAAAGACGCGGACCGACGCTGACCATCAGCCAGTATGCTGAGGACTTCGATATCATATTCCGTTTGCAGGCCGATGAGGAAACGTCGCTTGACGTGGTGCCGACAAACAGCGCCGCGCTTCGCGGGACAAAGCCTGACGGTAACGGCTACGACGTGGCGATACCGACTTCGGACGTAGACACTTCCGGCACAGTCCCGACGGTCACGTTCCACAGCAAAGACAATCTCACGTGGGACCCGGACATATTAACACCGGGCGCCCGGCATTGTCAGCAGCTCACAGCCGCCGCCGGTTCTTCGCCGTTTGAGGTCGTCCTGTATGACGCGGCGGGCTACGAGATCGGCACAGCGAACTTCACGCTCAATATCGAGCGCGCTCCGCTGGACCTTGACACGCTGCCTTCCGACTCAAAGATACGCGAGCTGTACGAGATAGACGACCACATTGACGAGATCATCGACGCGGCGGACACAATTCTTAACGCGATAGACCCGACGCTGACCGTGCAGGGCGCGGCAGCGGAGGCGAAAACGACGGGGGAGAAGTTCAATGCGGCGTTGCACAAACTGCCCAATATCGAGGCGACAGGTCAGGATGCAGATTCGCTGGCAGATGATAATGGGTGGCGCATAATCACGGCGACAGTTGCTCATTTTCCGTTTGCCGTTGGGTTGCTTATATCTTTTACGCCGAGTGGACAGTCTAACATAAGGTATCAATTAGCCTATCCTTATAATCTGGCAGGCGGCGATAAGCCTAAGATGCGGCTGCGTAAGCCGAATACAGAATGGACCGATTGGTATGATTACTATAATGTTGACCTCTCCAAGACCTTACAGCAGCTTAATACCATTACCGCAACAGGACAAGACGCTGACCTGTTAGCGAACGAGGCAGGATGGCATATTATTGCTGATACTGCCAATGTTGCACATTTTCCGTTTTCCGCGGGTCTACTACTTTCTTATGTTTCCACAGGCTCTAACATCCGCTTCCAGTGTGCATATCCGTATGATTTGCCGGGTGGAGATAAGCCGCAAATTCGCCGAAGAAAACCAAACGGGGAATGGAGCGATTGGACGAATTATAATGCCAGTGACGCCTCAGATGCGACAATGCTTGTCGAGGGTAATTCTATCCTTGTTGGCTCTGTGTGGACAGTCCAGTACAATAGCTCGACCAATCAATGGACACCGCGCGTTTCTCACTTCCCGTCTGCTTGGGGTAATGCGCCGTATTCTGTTGTCGCAAAGATGTTGGGCGTGGATAAGAGCAAAGTCAACCGTAACGGGGCAGAAGTAATGCTCCACAGCTCGACGGGATTAATGTATGTACCCAACGCGCCATCAACTGGCGAACCCGAAAGCAAAGGCTCGTTTTTAAACATCATCCGTGGCGATGATGTAACGATGGGCGGGACTACTTATCATCTCGACAGTATTGACCTGTCAAACTATGATTATATTCTGACCCACTTATGGACGGGCGATATGACAGCTGGCACAACCGATAATCCCATAAGTGGCATTGGCAGCGTAAACAGTATCGCCGATGACGGAACGCTTGCGGGCGGTGTGCTTGCGTTGCTTGACTACATCAATGAGTCAAATCCCGCCTGTCGGCTTATTCTTGTCAGTGTGCCGCCTGTTAATACCAACGCGGACCGTAATGGTAATAACACCTTTAGTGGGATCTATCCCAATGGTAGCACCATTGCCGAGCTTGATGCATTAATGCACACGCTCGCAGAACGACATCACTTTGTCTACATTGACTGGCAGGACATGAACTTGTCATATCATTATCAGGACTTTACGGGCGGAAAAATAACCGCCGAAATGATTGCCGAACACGACACGGGACAGACCGTAGGCACAAAGCTTGATAATGTTCACGCAAACAACGAGGACACATATCGTCGCATGGGGATGTATCTCGCTGAACACGTATAAGGGGGGGTAGAACTATGGACTGGAAACGCAAGTTAACAAGCCGCAAGTTCTGGGCGGCGGTGGTCAGCTTTGTAACGATGTTGCTCATATTCCTCGGCAAGGACGCCGGAACGACGGAGCAGGTCGCCGCTCTGATAATGGCGGGGGCGTCGCTGATTGCTTATGTCATAGGCGAGGGACTGGCAGATAGCGGAGGTGGCAAATGAAACAGTACACAGACGCGCCGATTACCTTTACGGTCGAGGGTGTGGATATGACGCAGGTCACACAGCCGCACGTCACGTTCAGACAGGGCGACACCGTGGTAGACGTGACGGAGCTAAACATCCTTGACGCGGGCAACTTTGCTCTTACGCTGACGCAGGCGGAAACGTCGCGTTTTCGTGCGGGTGCGGTTATGATACAGCTCAACTTCTTCGGCACCAACGGCAAGCGGTGCGCGTCGGATATCGCCACGGTGGACGCGGAGCTTAACATACTGAAGCGGGTGATTACCGATGGCGATTAAACTGACAGTATCACAGCCCGCTCCCGTGTCGCTGTCTTACGTTGAAGCGGCTATTAAGCCGGAGGTCACGGGACACGTCACGCCGATCTATGAGGATCAGACGGTCTATCCGGCAGCGGGAACGACGTTCGGGAGGGTGGAAGTGGACGCTATTCCCGACCCGACCGACGTCAAGGAAATTGACTCCAACGGCGACCACGATGTACGCAGGTACGGTGTGGCGAGGGTGGATGTTCAGCCCACCTTGCAGAGCAAGACGGCAACACCGACCGAACAGGCACAGACCGTCCTGCCGGACACGGGCTACGACGGGCTTGAGAGCGTAAATATCGCACG
>Ga0326513_10000631_pt1 | contig 30105 bp, 41 predicted proteins | sample 2_2465_0518_D_FD_203654 | JGI IMG/M metagenome (GOLD analysis project Ga0326513, IMG submission 203654) | Bovine rumen microbial communities from UC Davis, California, United States - 2_2465_0518 | ecosystem: Host-associated > Mammals > Digestive system > Stomach > Rumen | place: USA...
AGTCTGTAGACACCAAAATCTGATACCACATCAAGGAGAAATCATGCCAAGGACAAAATCACGAGTCCGGCAGGGTTTCGCATCCCTCGAAAACGCTTGGAGCGAGGGCGGCGAACTTGCCGTGACAGCTCAAGCGGTGAGGAAATACACGCAAGTAATTGACGTGACTGAATCGGGGCGAGATATCAAGCCGCTGATTTCTGGAATGTTCGAAGCAATTGATAGGTTAAAAGCGATTGAAGCCGCGCAGGGGTCAACGTCCGATACGCCATTAGCCGATATCCTAGCCGAAGCAGAAGCGGCGCTGGCGAATGCGTAGATACGGCAACCAGCAGCCGACGTATTCGTATTGCGGAAGTTACACGCGCAGCGAAGGCCCGTTTGCAATCGCGATGGCGAATGCATACGGATTGCCCCCGCATCCTTGGCAATGCACCGTGCTTAACGATTGGCTTGCACTAGACGATGACGGGCGATTGCTCAATAGCTTATGTCTGTTGCCAGTACAGCGGCAAAACGGAAAAACGGGATGCTGCGACCCGCGCGAAACGTGGGGATTGATTCATCGCGGCGAATGGATTTTGCATACGGCGCAGGAATACCAGACGGCAAAGAAGGCGTTTGACAGGTTACGCGCGAAGTTCGGCGAACGCAAGAACGACCCGCTAGCGAAATACCCAGAATTGAATTCGCTGGTTAAAAAGTACACCACAAGCGCAAATCAGATGGTGCTTGACTTAAACAACGGCGGCCATATCGAATTCAGGACACGCGGCAACAATGATGATGTCGGGCGCGGCGGTACGTTCGACTTGGTAGTGGTGGACGAAGCACAAAGCTACACTGATGCGCAGGACGCAGCGTTATCGCCGCTCAACTCGGCAGCTCCAACAGGTTCGCCGCAAACAATTATGATGGGCACAGTACCATCACCGACGAACGCATATAAAGGCGAAAAGTTCGCCAGCATCCGCGAATCATTACATAAAGAGCCGTACATAGGCGCTTGCATCCATGAATGGAGCGTTACGGAGGTTGGAGACGTTACCGACGTTGATAGATGGTACGAAGTTAACCCGTCGCTAGGCTATCAGTTGCTAGAATCGGCGTTGCTCGCTGATTCGCGCAAAATGTCCCCGGATACGTTCGCTCGCGAGCATCTTGGCTTTTGGCCTGAAAACGTCGCGTTTGCAAACGCCATCAAAAACGCCGACTGGCAGCGGTGCAAGGTGGACAATCCGCGCAAAAAGGGATTGCTTGTTTACGCTGTCAAGTTTTCGGCTGACGGGTCAACAGGAACGCTCGCAGCATGCTACAAGCCTGATGATGGCTTACCGTTCGTTTACGTGGTGGACTCGCGCAGCCTGTCGGGCGGCATTGGCTGGTTTGTGGACAACCTGACGCAGCGCCACGAGAAAGCCGCGCAGATCGTGATAGACGGTCAATCGAACGCGCAGACGCTTAACGAGCGGTTGCTAGCAAACCACGTGCCATCAAAGACGATTATTCGCCCACAATCGCGAGACGTGGCGGCGGCTTGTGCTGCGCTGGCAAATGCAGTTAAAGAACGCGAAATCACGCATTACGGGCAACCAGCGCTAGACGATTCGGCCACCAAGACAAGAAAACGAAGGATTGGCAATTCTGGCGGCTGGGGTTTCGCATCGACCGATGAAGCGGATGCATCACTAATCGAATCATGCGCACTGGCGTACTGGGGCGCGACTACCACTAAACGCAATCCGAAAAGAAAGGCGGTTGTTTTCTAATGGTGGACAAGCAGCCGGACACGTGGCACACGCTAGCGACAATCGAGCCGCCTATTAGCATCATGCCCACTATCGGCGGCGATTTTCCGCGAGAGTGGCGTGAAATGCTCGAAGATTTGCTGTCGCTGTGGGCAAGCAAGATTTGGCGCAATCGATTGAAGATGCGTTACTACAACGGCAAGAACGTCTTGAAGGATTTCGGTATCAGCATCCCGCCGAAGCTGCTAAACGTCGAAACGATTGTCGGATGGCCGCAAAAGGCCGTTGACGCAATGGCGGTGCGCTGTCGCTTCGACGGCTTTACCGCAAACGATTCGTCTACTCAAACCATACTAAATGGCATTGACGAGCGCTCCAGGCTCAGGGTGAAGCAGCGGCAGGCAACGCAATCGACCTTGATTCACTCTTGCAGCTTCGCGACGGTAGCAGCAGACGAGAGCGGACGAAGCCGCATTGATTTCTACAGCGCAGAAAACGCAGCCGCACGATGGGACGATGCTAAAGGCCGAATTGCCTACGGCATGACAATCGACACATACGACGATGGCATGCCAGTCGAATTGACGATGTACACCGACAATGCAGCCGTCCACGTCTGGCGCTCTGGTAGCGGCATATGGGATTGGTACGCGGAAATGTACCGCATGGGCAGGCCGACGATTGAAGCGTTCGTGTATCGTCCGACGTTTAACAAGCCTTTCGGCCAATCGCGCATCAATCGAGCGGTTATGAGCATCACTGATTCGGCTGTACGCGAAGCGCTCCGTACCGAGATTAGCGCCGAATTCTTCACATCGCCGCAAAAGTATCTGCTTGGCGCTGATAAGAACGCCTTTGCCAATCCCGACAATCCAGGCGGCAAGACCAAATGGGAAGCCTACATTGGCAACATCTTCGCAGTAGGACGCGACGAGAACGGCGATTTGCCGACGTTCGGACAGTTGCCGCAAGGCACGATGCAGCCGCATACGGACTATATGCGAGCATTGGCGGCGCGATTCAGCGGCGAAACCAACGTGCCGATTAGCACGCTCGGCGTTGTCCACGATCAACCAGCGAGCGCAGAAGCGATTTACGCGGCAAACGAGCCGTTAATCATCGAATGCGAGGATTTCAACGACTCCATGCGCGATTCGCTCAAGACGCTTGCGCTCATGGCGATTGCTGGCGAGCTGGACGTGCCGTTTGACGAGGTTCCTGAAGAGTATGCGAACTTCACGCCGAACTTCCGCAATCCAGCGATGCCCTCTGTCGTGTCGCAAACAGACGCGATGGTGAAAATCGCAAGCGTCGTGCCAGGATTCGCGGGAACAGACGTTTTCTTCGAGCAAATCGGATTCGCCGAGGACATGCGGCGCAAGGTCGAAAGCGAAATCAGGCGTAATAGCGCGTCTTTCTCGCTGGCGAGCTTGCTAAACAACGGTAACGACGATGGCAACGCCTAATTTCGAGCAGATTACCAGCTTTAACAACGTCAAAAGTCAGCTAGTCGAAGCGGCTACCGACGAATTTATGGAATATATCTACGAGGGCATCACGCCCGAGGAAGTCATTGACATAGCGGCTTCGATTGGTCAGAAGTACGCCATGCTAGGCGCTGAGCTAGGAGCTCAATGGTACGACCTTTGCAGCGAACTTGCAGGAATCGACGCAGACGCGGCAGAAGTCGCAGAGGTGGACGCAGAAGCGGTGGACGCTAAGACACGTTCGGCGTTCAAGAGCTCGCAGCAGCCGACAGTGCAGGCGGTTTTCAATGACCTGATGCAAAACCTTGTTAATGACAGTATCCGTCAAACGGGCGAAGCGAATCTATGGCGTGACTACGAGCGTGGCATAGCAGGTGGACGATGGGCGCGTGTTCCCGTTGGCGATACGTGCGCATGGTGCTTGATGCTCGCTAGTCAAGGCGCATGGTACTTGTCGGAACAATCCGCGCTAGGCCGCGAAGCTGGGCATTACCACGATAACTGCAATTGCGTCGCTGTCTATCACGCAGACCCTGAGAGCATTCGAGGTTACGAAAAGCTTGGCAAGTACAAAGAAATGTACTACGACGCTGACAACGCCCGAATCGCGAACAACAAAGGCCGCGAGAAGTACCCCGAAGAGCTGGCGCAGCGCGTCAAAGCGGGTAAAGCACGCCACGAGCTAATAGAGGAAACGAAGCGGCTCGAAGCTGAGGAAAACGGCTACGACTACACGCCGAAGCCGTGGACAGTCTACAACGAGGACATGATAGTAATGCGTTATAAGTACGGACTGAAATAGCCACGTACCAACAAGGGAATCACAGCGCTAGCCGCTGTTTTTCTAGTCGTCCGAAATGGGCGGCTTTTTTATCCATCGCCGCTGCAATAGCGGCTTTTTTTATGCCCGAAACGGGCGGATTGGGGAAGTCATGGCAGAAGAGACCACGACCACAGCGCAGGAATCGGAACAGCAAGCCAGCGAGACAGAGACCGACTGGCAAGCCAAGTACGAGGAAATGCGCGGCCATATGCGGGACTGGGAAAAGAAGGCCAAAGCCAACCAGGCCGCAGCTAACGAGTTGGAAAAACTCAAAGCAGCACAAATGACCGAACAGGAGAAGGCGAACGCACGCGCCGAAGCAGCCGAGCAGGAGCTAGAACAGCTCAAGGCCGAGAAAGCCAAGGTGGACGCAGCAACGAAGCTCGCTAGCGAAACCGGCGTGCCGTTCGAAATGCTCATGTTCTGTGCCGATGCTGACGCAATGGCAGACTTCGCGAAGCAGTACGCGAAGGAAACGCATATCGGCAGCGTGCCGACCTCCAAGGCATCCCGAATCATCACGGGCGAGAAAGACCAGCGAACGAACGCTGACGTTTTCGCCGAATTCGCATCAGACCTTTTCAAACAGTAGAAAGAAGGCTAGATTATGGCTCTTGCAACTAATCCCGTCGATATCAATCGCGGCACCACTGGCATCACCCTTCCTTCCCAGCTCTCCCAGGAGATTTGGGCAGGTGCGCAGGAAGAGTCCGCAGTTATGCGACTTGCGCAGCGTATCGAGCTGCCCGGTAGCGGCATCACCATTCCCGTTATTACTGGTGACCCGTCTGCTGATTGGGTAGCTGAGACGGCAGAGAAGCCCGTCAGCGAGTCCACTTTCGGATTCAAACAGATGACACCGTACAAGCTGGCGGTTATCGAGCTGTTCTCGAATGAGTTCCGTCGTGACCTTAACGCGCTGTATGCTGAACTTGTTCGCCGCCTTCCCGCATCCATCGGCAAGAAGTTCGATGAAACGGTTTTCAACGGCACGGCTCCAGGCTCCAACTTCAACGTTCTTACTGGTTCGACCGCTGTTGCCATCGGTGGCACTGGCACTTACGGCAAGCTGGTTACTGCTGCCGAGACAATCGCGACCGCTTCTGATGCGGAGCTGACGGGTTGGGCAATTTCGCCGCAGGCCGAAGCGCTGCTGCTCAAGGCTACCGATGGCAACGACCGTCCGCTGTTCATCCCGAACGCCAACGATGACCGCGCTATTAACAACCTGCTTGGCGCCCCTGTTGCTCGTTCGCGTCGCGTCTACAAGGCTGGCACGCCGAATGTCATCGGCTTTGCTGGCGATTGGGCGCAGGCTCGCTACGGCATCGTGGACGGCATCAACATCGCCATCTCCGAAGAAGCGACCATCAACACTGGCACGGAGCTTGTCAACACGTGGCAGCGCAACATGTTCGCAGTTCGCGTCGAAGCTGAGATGGGTTTTGTCGTGCGCAACGCCGCTGCATTCGTCAAGCTGACCGATGCCGCATCGTAAGCGGTGGACAGCATGAAACTTCAAGCACCATATTCTGGCGGTTTTGTCGAAGCCGATGGCGAGCTGGCAGAACAGCTCATCGCCAAAGGCTTCAAGAAGGCCGACGAGCCAAAGAAGCCGACCAGGAAACGCAGCACGACAACGGCCAAAAAGGAGCAATAACGATGCTTTTCGCAGACGTATCAGATATTGAGCAGCGATGGCGCGAATTGGACGCAAGCGAGACGGTACGCGCAGAAGCATTGATTGCTGATGCGTCTGCGATGCTGGCAAGGCTTGTTAGGAACTTAGACGTATCGGACGAATCGTATATGCAGCTTTTGAAGCAAACGTGCTGCAATATGGTCATTCGGTCGCTCGGCGCATCCGGCAATGATGCCACGTACGGCGTGGACAGTATGAGTATCACAGCAGGGCCGTATTCGCAAAATTGGAGCTACAACAATCCAACGGGCGATATGTACCTAACGAAGCTAGAAAAGCGCTTGCTGGGCATCACGTCGAGCTACATCGACACCATTCGCCCCATGATGGCGGGTGACCATGATGAAAGGTGCTAGCGTAATCGTCCACGCGCCTACAGCGGGTGCGGTGGACAGGTTCGGCAACGCCGAAAGTACGTGGACGAGCTATACCGTCGATGACGTGCTAATTGTGCCAGGAGCTACCGCCGACCTCGAAGCATCGCGGCCAGAAGGCGCGTTGGTTGCATTCACGCTGCATTTTCCAAAGACGTTTAGCGGCTCACTCGAAGGTTGCAAAATAACGCTGCCAGAGCCATTCTCGGGCGTTTACAGCGTCATTGGAAACCCGATGCAGTATATGGACGAAAACACGCCAACACGTTGGCATATGCCCATAGAAATCGAGGTGGCGCATGGTTAGGGTGACGATTGACCATGCTGCTGTACAGCGTGCGATAAATACCGCAGAAGGCACGAAGCCAGCATTGAAAGCGATGGGTGAGAACATCGCGGTTCGCGCAGATTCGTTAGGTGCTGGCTTTAGAACGGCGCGATGGCACGATCATAAGACTGGCGAAATCAAAGGCGGCAAACAGCCGAAGTATGGAGCCACGCTAGGAAACCGAAGCGCTATCTGCATCGTGCATCCCGAAAATTACGCAGCGATGAAAGACAACTATCTGCACAACACGCTGCTCAAAGCTAAAGGCTAAGGTAGGTGGGTGAAGTGTACAGCATCACCGAAGAATTCATTAGGTGGCTTAACGCACTCGATTTCCGCGCATCCACCTATCCGCCGAAATCAGGCAATGAGTTCGTCACAGTCGAACGAACTGGCGGCAATGTCGTGGACATGGTTGACCATCCAGTGATCGCAGTTCAGACGTGGGCGGCGACAGAGACGCGAGCAGAAGAGATGGCCAACACCATCAGGAACACGGCGTTGCTGTCCACGCGCCCTGTTGGAGTTAATCGAATCGAGGTTAACAGCGGCCCATATCCGTTTTGGGACGAATCCACGCGTCTACCGCGTTATCAAATCGTATTCGATGTGACTTGCCAGCTCATCGATTAATCAATCATTCGAACAATTGAATAAGGAGGTAGCTGCATGGCTACTATGGATGCGAGCAAAGTGACTGTTGGCTCTGCTAAGGTCACTGGCGCAATCTATGTTGCCGCGAAAAGCGTTGCATTGCCAACTGACGCGACAACTGCGCTTGCGACCACATACAAGCTTCTCGGTTTCACGAGTGATGCAGGTGTTCAGATTTCCGAAGAATCCGAAACCGACAGCATCGTTGCGTGGGAAGGCCGCACGAAGGTTTATAACCTTGTCACCGAGTACACCGAAGCAATCAGCTTCATGCCAATCCAGTGCAACGACGATGTTGCGAAGTTGACGTGGGGCGATGACCATGTGAGCGTCGATGGCCAATCTGGCGCTATCACGGCAGAGCATCACGGCGAGCAGCTTGATTCTGTCCACATCGCTATTGAAACCGCTCCGCGCACTGGCATTGTCAAGCGCTTCTGCGGCGAATTCCAGCTTGTCGAACGCGGCGAACAGACGATGGACGGCACGCAGGTGGACGCTCGACAGCTCACTTTTAACGCGATTGCTGACTCCAATGGCGTGACGATGTATGAATACACGGCGTTCACGTCGTAACAAAAGGATGGATGACTATGACGGTAGGGCACGACGAAGCAACGACAATCGAGGTACGCGGTATCGAATTGAACGTGGACATGGATTATCTGAATTCGTGGGAAGCGTTCAAGCTGATTCGCAAGCTCGATGATGACCAATGCAGCCAATTCGACAAGCTGGATTATTCCTTTGAGTTTATCCAGCGCGTTACAGGTTGCGACGAATCGCAGATTGTCGAGTATGCAGGCGGCGAGAAAGCGCCAGCAACCGAAGTTATAGCGTTTACCGTCGAAATCATCCAGAAATTGCAGCCGCTAAAAAACTAATCGGGCTTGCGGCGCTGATGGATAAATATCCCGATGCGCTGCGAGCCGATTTGCAGCGGTATTACAACATCGATTTAGATCATGCGATAGCTGGCCAGCATCGTCCACTGCATGTTGCGGCTTTGGTCAAGCACTTACCATCCGATGCACACATATACCGCGCGGACAATCCTGACGCGGCGTGGACGCTCGAAGCAATCATGCTTGCGGATTTACGCAACATGCTTGCCGCATACTTTTGGTCAATGGCCGACAAGCGCAAGCGCGGCTCACGACCCAAGCGAATCGGCCCGTCGTGGATGCGTGACAAAGCGCGGACGCTGGAAGCATCTGTAATGACAATCGATGAATTGAAAACAGCCTTATCTAAGCCGCGAAAGGGGGCGAGATAATGGCCGAAGAAATCGGCGTTGCGTATCTATCCGTAAAGCCGAAGATGGATGACAACTTTGATTCATCCGTAAGCAGTAGCGGCGGCGTGTCGGGCAAGAAGTTCGGCGGTGCTTTCGCGGTTGCCGCTGGCACGTTGATTTCCAACGCTGTAACCAACATTGCAGGCGCAGCGGTGGACGTTTTCAAGAAGGCGTTCGACAACTACGCCAATTGGGAACAATTGTCTGGCGGCGTTGAGAAGATTTTCGATCAGGCCGACATTAGCGGCATCATGCAAGATGCGCAGAACGCCTATAAAGATCTGAATCTTTCGGCGAACGATTACCTTGAAGCCATCAACAAGACTGGTGCTGCTTTCGCTCAGACAATGGGCGACCAGAAGGGCTATGACACAGCGAAAATGGGCATGCAGGCCATTAGCGATTACGCTAGCGGCACCGGGCGCAACATCGATGAGCTGAACGAAAAGTTTTCGCTGATTACCCGCAGCACTTCGAGCTATCAATCTATTGCCGACCAGTTCAGCGGCATCTTGCCAGCGACAAGCGAAGATTTCTTGGCGCAGGCTAAGGCGGCAGGGTTTCTCAGCGGCGAATATACGAAGCTAACGGAAGTTCCGATTGCCGAATACCAGCAGGCCGTATCTAAGATGCTCCAACAGGGCGTCAAGGACATGGGGCTTTCTGGCAACACGGCAGCGGAGTCCACTAAGACGATTAGCGGTTCACTGTCGATGCTTGGCTCGTCGTGGGATAACTTCATCACCGAATTGGGCAAAGATTCGGCTGATGTGCCAACACGCGCAACAGAGCTGACGGACAGCATCGTTGCTGTTGTCGAGAACATCGCTCCAAGGCTGTTGGTGTTCGCCGAAAATCTTTTCAAGGCAATTCCAACGCTGATTGAAAAGCTGAAGCCATATATCGACGAGTTCTTGGCGATGGCTGGCGAGTTCATAGCCGACCATCAAGAAGAAATCGAAGCGGCGGGTGATACGCTTTTCGATGGCATCGCGGCGGCGTTGTCCACTGTTATGCAAAAAGTGCTTGAATCGCTCATTGCCTCAATTGGCAAGATTATCGAGACCTTCCCCGAATGGTTTCCGAAGCTGCTCGCGGCTGCTGGGCAGTTGTTCTTGGCGATTGTCAAAGGTCTTGTAAACGGCATGGTTCCATTTTTCGCCGAACTTGAAAAGGCCATGAATGATGGCTTGTCCACAATCGGCGGGTTCTTCATGGACTTCTTGACCGCTGGCGGCGATATCATTAACAACATCGTCAAGGGCGTTTCTGGCGCAATCAAAAGCGTTTCCGATATCTTTGACGATGTTGTATATGCAATGACGCATCCGCTCGAAACCGCCGAAGGGCTTATTCAAGGCGCGGTTGACACGATTTCTGGCATTTTCAGTGGATTGAATCTCTCGCTTCCGAACATCGCTTTACCACACTTCAACGTCTGGGGCGGCGAATTCCCGTGGGGAGTCGGCGGACAAGGCAGCATGCCAGAATTTTCGATTGACTGGTATGGTTCTGGCGGTTTTGCCAACACGCCAACGCTCAACGGATATGGCGAAAAAGGTCTTGAATTCTATTGGCCGTCTTATGGCCCGTATTTCGACCGATACGCAAAAGGCATAGCCGAACACATTCCAAACGGCGCAGGCGGCGTGGAAATTCACGATTGCACATTCAACGTTCGCAAGGACTCCGACATTAGGCGCGTTGCGCAAGAACTGAACACGCTGATTAATCGCCAAACGCAAGGAGGTATGGCATATGCTTAGTTTCGATGGCCATGACCTCGAATCGCTGTTTGTTTGCGGTAGTCCCGAAATCTCGATTCTCAACGCATCGCCTACGCTCGAAGAATTCGATTCCCGAAACGGCGCGGTTTTCCTCGGGCAGCGGTGGGGAGTGTCCACGGTGGCATTCTCCATCGCAGCTATAGGAAACGCGCAGACGCGGCGCAACGCGTTCTCGCAACTTGGAGCGTGGCTAGCGGTAGACGAACCTAAGAAGCTCATATTGCCCGACACGCCAGACAGATATTATTTGGCTGCTCCCGAAGGTCAATGTGATCTAACACGCGGAATCAAGGGTGAAATGACGCAATTGGCGTTTACACTGGTTGACCCGATTGCATACAGCATGACCGAAACGACAATCACGGTGCCATCTGGCGGCAATGTCACGTTTACCGTTGGCGGCACAGCGGCAGCGAAACCGACGATTAGAGCAACGGCAACGCGCAACAGCACGGCGCTTGTCTGGGGATTGCGGCTTGATAGCGTTGATTTCGTCCACGTCAACACTGGCGTGAATGCTGGACGTGTAGTTGCAATCGACTGTGATGCACGAACGGTGACGATTTCGGGCAATGCTGCGGTGCCTACACTTGATAGCGATTGGCTTGAATTCACGCCAGGTAGCCATACTTTGGTCATGGACTACGGCACAGGCGCGGCAACTGTCAAATACCGTGAAAGGTGGCTGTAATGCGGCGAATACTGTTATATAGCCATCTTGATACGCCACTTGGCGAGCTGTCTACTAACGATGTATTCGCATGCATCAGGCGCGAGGAAATCAACGGCGAACATTCGCTGGAAATCACAACTTCGCGAGTGCTTGAAAAAGGCCAGCGAATCGTTTACCAGGACGGGCGCGGCATATGGCGCGAATACGTCGTTAGCGGCATTGACGAAGAACACAACGCAGGGCGCACGGTCGTTGGCATGTACTACTGCGTTTGGTCGTTGCAGTATGACTTGCTTGGCGTGAACGTGTCGAAAATGCCAGGAGTGCAAACGCCCGTTAGCGCTGGCGTTGCTTTAGAAGATGCATTAAGCGAGCAGATGCGGTGGACGCGTGGCACAGCTCATACTGGCACTGGCGGCGCTTCGATGTACGACATGAGCGCATGGCAGGCAATGGGCGTGTTGGTGGACAACTGGGGCGGCGAGCTGGAAACAGCTATCACAGTGTCTACGACGTTACCGGGGATTGTGTCGCGCACTGTCAATCTACCCGCACAAATCGGCGAACAGACCGTTAAACGGCGCTTCGATTTCGGCGCTGATTTGAAATCGATCACGCGGACGCTGCCAGATAGCCCGTTGTATTGCCGCATAAGCCCACGCGGTAAGGGTGAGGAAACCGAAGGCGGCGGTTTTGGCCGAAAGATTCGGATTTCCAGCGTTAACGGCGGATTGGATTATCTCGAATACGCACCGATGGTGGATGTAGCAAAGCTGCCTGATGGCAATGGCGGTTATCAGTATCCAACGCTTATCATCGAAAACGCTGATTGCGAAACTCCCGCAGATTTGAAAGCGTGGGCGCAATCGGTTTTGGTCGAAACGCTAACGCCAAAAATCACGTATAAGGCCGATGTGATTCAGGCCGCACGCGAGGGTATCGACCTACAAGGCGTTTCGCTGGGGGACGCGGTGGACATTGTTGACCGCAGCTTTCGCGCTGATGGGTTACGCGCAACTGGCCGCGTGGTCAGCGTCGAAGTGGATGAAATCACAGGTCGTAATGACACGCTCGAAATCGGCGCGATTGAAGAAAAGCTAGCGTCGAAGTTTTCGAATGATGGCAGCATTGCGCTTAATGCGGTGAATAGTCTGGCATCGTCGTTGTCCACTGCGGCTTATATAGATAGCTTGCTTGCGCGAATCAATGCTGACATCAACGCAACTGGCGGTTATACGTACATTACGCAAGGACAGGGAATCAGGACATACGATACCGCTGTTACTGACCCGCTGATTGGTGCGGAAGCATCGCAGGTTGTCGAGGTAAAAGGCGGCAACATTCGCATTGCCAACACTAAGGATGCACAAGGCAACTGGAAATGGAGAACCGTTCTTCAATCTGGCTTGATTGCATCTGACGTATTAACAGCCAACAACATCATCACTGGCAACATCGGTTCTCCAAGCGGCAATTACTGGAACCTCGACACGGGCGAGATGCGTCTGTTGTCCACTACAACTGTCGGGGGGCAGACGGTCGGCACGATTGCGAGCAACGCGGCAAGCTCAGCCGTCAACGGACAGACGCAGGCCGATATCTTCAACAAGCTCACCAACAACGGCGCGGTTCAGGGGCTGGTCATGGACAACGGCCAGCTCTACGTCAACGCGAGTTACATCAACTCTGGCGTTCTGCGCGTGGCTGACGGCAACAGCAACGTCATCTTCGAGGCGAACATCAACAACGGTCTTGTTACAATCGGCGGCTTTACGGTAGATCAGTATGCGCTGTACAACGGTTTAAGCACGCTGCTCGGCACGTCTGCAGGCGTCTACGTCGGCACGAATGGCGTGGCGACGTCAAACGGCACCGAGAGCATCGCGTTCTCCGGCGGGGGCATACAAGGTTACAAGAACGGCGAAGCTGCAGGCTATATCTCACCCACGGCGACGGCGGAAGAACACGACGGCGATACTACCGTTACGCGGCTTGGGTTGCAGATACGCGGCGACGCGATAGATATACGCACGCCTCATTTGACGGTCAGCAACACTAATTCAACTAGTGGCGATTCAACGCATACGCTCACGCAGAACCTTACCTATCACGAGGTATCGCTTACGAACGCGACGACTAAAGGCGTGACGCTAAGGCCGTACACGACCATTAACAAATACGTATGCGGCATGCTCACTTCGATGAGCTACACGTCGCCAACATCGCGCACCGTCGCGCTTCAATCGTACGCCGAGGCGCTTGAGGCGAGGATTGCGGCTCTCGAAAACGCTGGGTACATCACGCAAAGCGACCTTAACGGTTATGCCACGGAAAGCTGGGTCACGGGCCAGAACTACGCAACCACGTCGCAGCTGCCGCAGTTCACACTGGACGGCACGACTCTGCGCATCACGAACTGAGGCCGCTTATGACGATACACCTTAACGGTTCGGCCAATCCGCTTAGCGTCACGTACAACGGAACCGAGCTTGATATCGTATACGCAACTATCGGCGGTGTTTCAAGTGTCTTTCCTGTATGGGAGCGTGCGTCAGCGTTTCCCGAGACCATATCAAACGTCGTGTCGGTGAGGCAGGCGAACGGCGAAACAGCGTACTTCCGAAACATGCGGTTAGTAGCAGAGCAAGTAGACCAGTACGGCAATCACCGTGGGCGATACGAAGGCGACGTGACCATTGAGGTGTCTTGGTCTAACGGTGTCATGGTGGGCGCATCGGCTGCGGAGCGCGAGCCGACCAACTGGCGCGTGTACACGTCGGCCATCACGTCGGTAACCGGCGTGCCGTCTGGCTACACATATTATTACGGCGCAACGGAGGACGACAGCTCCCACACCGTTGCCTTCGACGTGTACAAGAACAGCCAAGGCGTCTTAGACCCGTCATCGAAGGTTGCCATGAACCTGCAAACATATTGCTCGATTGACAAGGACGGTCTAGTTACGGTTACGACGTACCTCCCAGGCCACAACTGGCCCGTCATGACGCGCAACACGGGGAAGATTTTCCAGCAAGCTGGGACATTAATACTAATGAAAAATTAAAGACGGAGGTGATGCGCGTGATCGCATGGACAACGCCAACATTGCCGATACTTGTACGCGGCGGCAACATCTTGGATGTGAATTGCCGCGTTTTCTTCACGCTTGAGCAAGACGGCACGGAGCTGACGCTCGAACCGTGGACGAAGGAAGCGACCGATGACGGCGTGATGTGCGAGCTGCATTTTTCGCAGCTCGAATCTGGGCGGTTCGAAGCTGGCCGCGCGAAGCTGCAGGTTAACGTCGTGGACAGCAACGACTTGAGGGCTGCGAGCAAGTTCGTCAGCATCAACATTGGCTCGAACCTTATAGACAAGGAGATTGATTATGGCGTATGAGCCTTTGGAGTTGGAGATATTGCCGCCGTATATCGGTTCTGCGGTGTCCCCAGAAGTGGACGTGACCGAGACAACCGACGATATCACGGTGACCATCACCGACTTTCGCGGCGAGCACAGCTACACGGTGGACAAGACCGATGCGGCCATTGCTGATGCCGAAGCGGCGGCAGAAAGCGCAAGGCAGGCGGCGCAGGACGTGCAATCGGCTGTCGATGCCGCAACATCAGCGGCCACGAGAGCCGATGCAAGCGCCGACAACGCCGATTCTGCCGCTGGTAGTGCCAATACTGCTGCTACTGCCGCAAACCAGGCCGCAGGCGATGCTAACACGGCGGCGCAATCCGCGAATTCCGCAGCGTCCACGGCCAATGCGAGCGCAGCCAATGCAGACGCGAAAGCGGAGCTGGCAGACACGGCGGCGAGCAATGCCGATGCTAAGGCAACGTTGGCTAATGACGCGGCGGCAAACGCCGATGCCAAAGCCGCTCTAGCCGACGATGCCGCCACGAGCGCAAGCGCCGCGGCTGCTCAAGCGTCCACGTCGGCAACTGCTGCCAATACGGCCGCTGTTGCCGCTGATGCCGCACGCGAAGCAATCCAGGGCGATTTGGCGAACAAAGCCGATATCGACGGCCATTACCCGAAGTTAATCGCAGGCGCAGCCGACAGCATCACAGGCAGCGGGGACGGCGTGTTGGAAAGCTTTTTGCAGCGCGTGAGCGAGCACGACGGCATGGCGCGGATTGAGAGCGTCAAGGGCAGGACTGTGGTGTGGAATCAACTATTTCCAGGCAATAGAAGTTATACACAGAACGCAATTATCCCATTACCTAATGGCGTACAAATTATTGCTGGTCATAAGTACCTGATGAAGCAGCGCATCAACATGACAAGTCAAGGAGCGCAACTTCCGATGTGCGCAATCATGTACCACGACACTTCAGATGGTATCAATAAATCCGTCATTAGAAACACCATCGACGGTGGAACAATGTTCACATCTAGCATAAGCGTAGCTGGTGACGGAACTGCTGCGACTGGTGTATGGTTCTGGGTCAACCTATATGGCGGAACTGGCTCCTTTTCCAACATTCAGCTGTTCGACCTCACCCTCATGTTCGGCGCAGGCAACGAACCCGCCACGGTCGAAGAGTTCGAATCCATGTTCCCCACAGACTACTACCCGTATGATGCAGGTAGTTTGCTGAGCGTGAACGTCGAGGGCATCGAGAGCGCAGGCGTGACCCGCGAGATTCCCGCAGCGACCTACTTCCCCGATGGTATGCGCAGCGCTGGCAGCGTGTATGACGAGCTGACGGCGAGCAAGGCGGTTACGCGCATTGGGGTTGTTGATTTAGGGACGCTCGCTTATGTGTATAACCGAACTGGAGACGGCAGAAGTTTGTTCACTACTAATTCGTTACGGACTTTCAAGAACCCGCCATACAATAAGGCAATAAACGCATTGAGCACTGAATACGAAGCAGCGCCTATGTCGGCCACGTTTAAAAGCGGGCAATTCGGCGCTGACTCGACAGGCTATCGTATAGTCTTTTGCAACAACAACTACACCGATGCAGCAACCTACAAAGCCGCTATGTCAGGCGTTATGCTTTACTATGAACTCGCAACGCCAACCGAAACCGCAATCGAGCCGCATTTGAACCTGACCTACCAAACCGAAACAGGCGGCATCGAATCAATCATCATCCCCGAAGGTTCGCAGAGCGCACCGCCGACTTTGCAAGTCGTGTACGGCTACACCGCCGAAGGATTGCGCGACGCATCGCAGGCAATCATAGCGACCGTGGAGGGAACGACGGCGAGCGCCAATTATGCAATCGGCGGCTATTTCGTCCACGCTGGCACGCTGTACCGCGCCACGAGCGCAATTGCAACGGGCGAGACTATCAACCCAGGCACCAACTGTGTTGCAACTACGGTAATGGCCGAAATCGTCAGGCTGACGGCTTAGAGAAAGGCATGAATCATGGCAAAGTACATCGTGACGGAGATGCAGAACGGAGTCATCGGAAACAACTCGTGGGTATACGAGGACAGGGCGAGCGCCGAGGTGAAGCTGTACCAGGTGTTGGCCGAGGTCGTTAAATCGCTCGTGGCCGTGCACACCGTCATTCTGCACACGGATGAAGGCTTCATCTTGGATTGCAAGTGCTACAAGCACGACGCAACGCCAGAAGCTGAGGGCGAATAGTGGACATGCTCGTGGCATACCTTGTCGGCCTTGGCGGTCTGGCAATCTCTGCGCTGACGCTGATAACAAACTACCTTCGCGGCACCAAGAAGGACGCGGCAGAAGAGCAGGCGTTGACCGACAAGCTAGAGCACATCGGCGAAGGCGTGTCCACGCTCAACACCAAGATGGACACGCTCGCGGACAAAATCGACAACCACAGCAACAGAATCACGGCGCTGGAAACGGAGATGAACAACATCCATAGGCGGCTTGACCGCGTGGAGCAGCGCTGCGAAACGCATTTCGGAAAGGAATGACAGCGTATGATTAACTGGAAAGTGCGCATCAAGAACAAATGGTTCTGGGTGACTATCATCCCGCTCATCCTGCTGTTGATTCAGCAGGTTGCGGCAATCTTCGGCGTGAGCATCGATCTCGAACCGCTTAAAGCGCAGATTCTTGCCGTCGTTGAGACGGTCTTTTTGATTCTTGGCACGTGCGGCGTCGTGGTCGATATGACAACGGAGGGCTTTGAGGACAGCGAACGCGCTATGACCTACGACGTGCCTTTCCCGAAGCACGCGAAAGAAGAAAACGAGGAATAACCAACAACTAACAACCGAATTACGGGGCGTGGTCATTATTGGCCGCGTCCCTTTTTTTTGTTATGGGGACGATATGAAAAAGATTATCGACGTGAGCGAGCATCAGGCAAATATCGACTGGAAGGCGTTGAAGCCAAACATCGACGGCGTAATCATAAGATGCGGCTACGGTGACGACGACGTTGAGCAAGATGATAAGTTCTGGGAGCGGAACGTTTCTGAATGCGAGCGCTTGAAGATACCGTACGGCGTCTACTTATACAGCTATGCCGACAGCGACGCACATATCAAAAGCGAGATAGCGCACGTTAAACGGCTTCTCAAGGGCCACAAGCCACAATTGCCCGTTTACATCGACCTCGAAGAGTCGGCGTTCGGGCGATGGGCCGTCAAGTGCGCGGACAGATTTTGCACTGCTATCAAAAAGGCTGGCTTCACGCCTGGTGTCTATACGTTCGAGAGCTTCTATAACAGCTTCATGAACGGATGGAGCAACGCGACGCTTTGGATTGCCAAGTTCGGCGCGAACGACGGCGAGCCGCACGACAAGCCGAACGTCAACGCGAAGTACGACGCCTGGCAGTACACGAGCAACGGCTACATCAAGGGCTATGGAAACAGGCTTGACGTTTCGCTGTTCTATCGCAACTTCACAATCGATAATACGAACGCCAAGCAAGCCGCTGGCACGTCCACCAGCATCAATCGCGGCCAAGTTGCCGCCGACATACACAAGCGCATGGTTAACGATAACCGCTTCGGCTACAGTTGGGAGGAACGCTGGGGCGCGAAGCCCGAGAAGTGGACGGTTGGCGGCGTTTCGTTCGACATGCCCGTGGGCGATTACGACTGCTCATCGTCGTGCACACAGGCGTGGCGCAAAGCCTTGACGGGGACGAAGTACGCCAAGGCGCTCGATGCTGCGACTTACACGGGAAACATGCGCGAAGTGTTCGTCAAGTCGGGCTTGTTCGCGTGGAAGCCTATATCGTTCATCGCGTCCCCTGGTGACCTGTATCTAAACGAGCAGAACCACGTCGCGATGTGCCAGGGCCAATCGCCCGATTTGCTCAGCGAGTTTTCGTGGGGAGACAAGGGCGCGTACGGCAACAGGCGCGGCGACCAGTCGGGCCGCGAAGCAGCGGTGAACGCTTATTACGACTATCCATGGGATGGCATCCTGCACTACAATGGCAAAGCTGGTGGCGGCACAGCTCCCGCACCGAAGCCAGCCGCGATCACGTTCAGGTTGTCCACTGATAGCTCGGGCAAGAAGTGGCTCGCAGCCAATAACAAGGGGACACGCGGCAAGGCAATCAGGTGGTTGGCAATCAAGGGCGTCAAGCGCTACCGCGTGCATACTGCGATAAGCGGATGGCTCCCGTGGGTTTATGGCTACAACATCAAAGACTTAGACAAGGGCTGCGCTGGTGACGGGACGCCAATCAACGGCGTGCAAGTAGACGACTCGAACGCCCGATATGCCGTGCGCGTTTTGAATCGCAGCTGGTACGCAGATATGACTGGCTTTAAAGACACTGGCGGCAGCAACGACAACTTTGCCGGAGACCTCGCGAACAACATCGACGGCTTCCGCATAACCAAAAGTTAGGCATTGTTTAATAGCACGAAACGTGCAATCTTATCTACGATTTTGACAGGCAATCGCTTGACCTGGTGATTCGTAGCGCCTTTTTTCTGCGGTTTTTACGTTTCCGCAGTTCAGCTAACCACTATCAAGGGGTCGCAGGTTCAAATCCTGTCCACCCGACCACGAAGTCACCAGGTCAGGCACGTCAAGTGCGCTGGCCTTTTGCTTTTGTTGCAGGAAAATTGCACGAGCCGCCGTAAATCTCATCGATAGCACGCTGCAGGTTGTCCACTTCCGCATGCACGTACACCTTCGCAGGTTCGATGCTCGACCAGCCTGCGTAGCGTTGCAGGTCGTACGGCGACAGGTGCCGTGCCGTCATCGATAAGTTGCTATGGCGCAGCTGGTGTAAGGTGATGCCGCTGTAGCCGATTTTGTCCCTCATGCCGATGTGCGCGGCATCTCCCGTCCACCATCTTTGCAGCAGCTGTGGACGCAGGACACCGCCGAGCGTGTTGCAGCATAGCGTTTCGGCGTCTTCTAAGCCGTGCTCGCGGCGCTCTTCGAGCCACTTGTCCACTTTTGCTAGTAGCAATGGCGGCATCGGCAGCACGCGCACGCTCGAAGGCGATTTAGGCTCGGCGATTGAGCCGTCGCGTTCCTTGATGGCACGGCGCACGTGGACGGCATCGGCGCTCACGTCTCGGACGTAAAGGGCGCACGCCTCGGCGCGGCGCAGGCCGAGCAGCGCCATGAAGTACAACGACATTACGCGCCCGTCGATGGGCAAAGCGTCTAGATCGCGCACGAAGCGCATCAGCTGCGCAGGCGTCAGCGCGTCCTTCTCCTTGGTGTCTGGCTTCGGCGCTTTAATCTTCTCCATCGGCGAGCGTTCCAAAAGCCCGTCATCTACTGCTTGAGACAGGATGGCAGATAGCGTCACGTAAATTTTCGCCATAGTCGTGTTCGATAATGTTTTCTTGCCGCTTGCCGGATGCTGTTTAATCCATATCAAAGCATCGCGGCAATCACGCGCAGACACGGTGGACAGCTCGACGGACGAAAGCGACGAGCGAAGTATCGCGGCCACTTCGCGCTTGTTGTTGGCGAGCGTTCCAGGCGCGAGCGTGCCGAGGTTTTCGCGGTAGCGAAGCCACGACAGCGCATAGGAACCGAATTGCTCGCTTTGCGGGGTCTGGCATGACAGCTCGTTCTTGAAGGCTTCAAGCGCCTTCTTCGCGTCCGTCCACTTTCCTTCGTGCAGTTTGGACATGCGGCCGCATTCGGTCGAAAGATAGAGCCGCCACTTTCTACACTTGTATTTACTTTTCTTTTCGAGGGGAACGATTGAGCCTTTACCGTAGATTTTCATGGTAATATCTCCCTGGGGCTGCGTTATCCGCGATTTGCTCCATGAGCCGCGCATTCTTTGGACGGAGGGCGCGGCTCGACTTTTATCTTTCTCTTCGCCTTCGCCTGCCTGTGATTATCGCAAGCGCGGATTCTCATAGTTGCCCACTCTTTCTAGATAGCGTGCGAGCTACGACCATCACGGCTTCGCGCGAACCGGTGGATAACGAACGGTAAATGGCGAGTAGTTCGCGTTCGTCGTCGTTAAGTTCATCGTTCAGATTTACAAGTGCATAATTCATTTGCTCAGCAACCAAGTCGTTTATTGAGCATCCGAGGGCGTTGCAAATATCTGATGCAACGTCTAATCCAATCTGTCTAACGCCTTGTTCGTAATTTCGGTAAGTCTTTGGAGACATGTTGATTGACCTAGCGAAATCGTTGGCGTTGCTCCATCCAGCAGCTTTCCGCAATTGCTTCAAATTGGTCTTCATAACTCCTCCTTTGCCGCGCCACGATTTTACCCGATATGGGGGAAATCTTCTACTAACGGGTGAAATATTATTGACACATCACCCAACATGGGTATACTCGAATTTGTAAGTTCACCCAATACGGGGGAGGTGATAAGAAATGGCATTCAGTTTCAGCAAAGAAGGCACGGCAGGTATTCTCCGTGGACTTCGGGCAGCTACCAAAATGTCGCAAAAGGAGCTGTCAATCAAATCAGGCATTAGTGAAGCAGCAATTAAGGGTTACGAGAACAGCGAAAACGTCATGTCTCTCGAAGCAGCCGTGAAGATTGCAAACGCTCTCGGTGTTACTCCTGCTGATTTGGTTAACACGACCGCCTAGCGATTCATCCGCACATCAAGGAACGTCCACGCCATGACGTTAAAAGGGCGCGTCCTGGGAGCTACGAAAAGCATCGTCCATAGCTGGTGAGATGCCAGCTAGATGTGTAAGCCAATGCGCTCAGCCGCCTTGAAACACGAAGACATGAGGCAGCGTTGTCCTATCGAAAACGACGCACTTAGCACTACCAGCTAGGCACATGGAGCGGCGCGGCAAGTCAATCTCGTTTACCTCCTAACGCAGCACATAGCTTTTTGATGGTTCCCTTCCCTCGAATTTGGCCACATAAAACAACACCGCCGCGCCGTTCTATATGCCTAGCTGGGGCAATGGTCAACATCTAGTAGAAAGGAGGTTATGCCATGACAAAGGAAAGACTGAAGCTGGTAATGCCGAACGGGCGCATTCGCCACGGCTGCACGGGACTGGTGGACGGAAACGGCGTGTTCATGTTGCTCGAAGACGCGGACGAAACGACGCGCTTCAAGTTTTCAAACGAGGCGACTTTAATCTCGCAGCAAGCGGGGAAAATCAAGCAGCTCGAAGCCGAGGTCGCACGTCTCGAAGAACTGACGAAGTTCAAGGAACGCTCACTCAAAGGCGCCATCGAACAAAAGAAGACGCTGGTTCTGCGGCTGTCGGTCGCGGCGCTCGACTTCGCCGATGACCTGTCCACCAAGAAGAAGCGCATGGCGGCTTACGACCGCCTGATGGCGCTCGGCGTGGACATCCACTGCCGTGAGAAAGATGAAGGAGATTAAAAGATGAACGCAAAAGAATCGGCGCGGAACGGCGGCAACCGCTCACGCGCCTTGAACGTCCACTGCTACGAGGACAAGCCAATTATATCCGATTACGAGCGCGGCGCTAAGTGGGCTGGCTGGGCTTTCGTGGCCCTGTTCGCCTTCCTGTCGCTCGGCTGCGTCTTGTGGGGGTGGTAAAGACAATGGCTACTGTTATCGGGATCATGGGCGAATCCGGCAGCGGCAAGACAACGAGCCTTCGCAATCTCGACCCATCATCGACCTACATCATCGACGCTGATGGCAAGGGCTTGTCTTGGCGCGGATGGATGCGCGATTACAACAAAGCAAATAAGAACTACGTTCGCACCGATGACCAGAAGAAGATAATGGCGCACCTTATGTCTATCAACAGCGGAGCGCCGCATATCAAGGTTGTGGTTATCGACACGCTCAACGGCATCATGATTGCCGACGAGGGGCGCAGGCGCAACGAAAAAGGTTTCGACAAATGGAGCGACCTCGCGTGGGCGGTTTGGGACATCATCAATTACGCGCTGGTAATGCGTGATGACATGACCATCGTGATGACTGCCCACGTGCAGACGGAATCCGATGACAACGGGCGCATCCACTCACGCATCAAAACGAGCGGGCGCAAGCTCGATAAGATGCAGATCGAGACGAAGCTGCAGGCGTTGCTTTTCGCGAAACGAAACGACGCGGGCGAGTACGTTTTCGAAGTACACGCCAACAACTCGACAGCGAAGACACCGCCAGACTTGTATAACAGCGAGACCATCCCCAACGACGCGGCGAAGGTAATCGACGATATACGCGAGTATTTCGGCCAGGACGCGCTTTCGTCAGCCGAAGAGGTCGATGAGTCATGATGGCACCGAGGGTTAACGTTACTGGCTCGATATTCACGCAAGCGAATCCGACGTTGCAGCAGACGGTTGACGAGCTGATGACCGAGCTGCGGCAGACGCAGGCACGCCTGGTGGACGAGCAGCGCAGACGCGCCGAGGCCGAAGCGGCCCTGTCCACTTTCAGGCGGCAGGACAGGCTTCGCGCCGAGCCCTACCCTCCTGCGGGGAACCGCAGGGACGGCTACACGTGCTTTTGCTGCGGCACGGCAATCGACTACCCGTTCGAAGCTAACTTTTGCAGCTACTGCGGCAAGCCGTTCGACTGGGGCGGCTACATGCCGAACAGCATCGAGGACGTTGACGCATACGACAGGAGGAACGACCGATGACGTTGGCTAGGCAGTACAGGCCGTCAGTGCGGCTCGACTGGGAAGAGCTCGACGGGCTCTTGCGCATGCTGGATGACCGCATCGCCGAGATGGGCGAAAACGGCGAATACATCACCTGCTACTACGTCGGCGCGAGGACGGCGGCGAGCATATTCCGCTTCTGCGAGTTCGTGGACGTGCCAGCCGACTTCATGCGGCTTTTCGACCGAAAGATAAGAGACATTGAAGGCGACGAATAGAAGGGAAACCAACTATGGGACTTTTTGACAAACAGGCATACGACGAAGCGACCGTATCAAATGGCGAAACGCAGCGCATGCCCGGTGGCGGCTACGTATGCCGCGTCATGGCGGTTCGCACCAGCGGCACCGACAGCTACGGTCGTGAAATCGACTACGTCAATGACAAGAAGTATGTAAAGCTCATCTGGGACGTTGCCGAGGGTGACTTCGCTAATAAGTTCTCGGACGATTACTTCGCAGGCGAAGACAAGGACTATGCGCATCGGTTCTACCTGTCCTGGAAGAACTACGGCGCTCTCAAGGGGACGCTGCAGGCGTTCGACGAGAGCAACCCTGGCTTCGACGCGTACGCTGCCGCCGACGCTCAGCAGTGGGCGCTGTTTATCGACAAGTACATCGGCCTCGTTTTCGGCGAGGAAGAGTACATGGCGAACGATGGCACGATCAAGACGCGCCTGGGCTTGCCGCGTGCCAAGTCGGTTCAGGACATACGCGACGGCAAGTACCGCGTGCCACCTCTCAAGAAGCTCGACGGCGGCGGCTCAGAATCAACCCAGTCGGCAGCAGGCCAGGACGAGCAAGTTCCCGCAAATGTCTATGATGACGTGCCGTTTTTATAGCTAAACGCAAATACAAGACATTGAGCCGCTTCTGTATGTTGCGGCTCGTTTCTTTATCGAGGAGCGTATATGAATGGGAAATAGCACCATGGGCGCGGTAATTTACGAAGATACACGCCAGCAAATAAAGCCAGTTGACAAGCACGCAGAAAAACACAGATGGTTTGCTGCTCATGGTATCGAGGTAATTAGAAAGACGCTCAATTTTGGTGATTACGCATCAGACGCAAGTAACCGATGTATTGACACAAAGCGAAACGTGGACGAGGTAGCGCAGAACATCAACGGCAAGAACCACGACAGGTTCAAGCGCGAGGCGTTGAGGGCGGCGGCGGCTGGCTACCGCCTCGTCATCCTGGTCGAAAACGACGAGGGCATAATCAGCGTCGATGACCTGAAGACGTGGACGAACACGCATTGCCGCAAGTGCGTCCACTTCCTCAAAAGCGAATGCGCACCATCGGATTGCAGCGTCAAGTGCATGAAGCACGGCACGCGCAAGCCGATACAGGGCGAACGCCTGGCAAAGGCGATGCATACGATGTCGGAGCGCTACGGCATGCGGTTCATGTTCTGCACACCGCAGAACGCGGCCTGGACAATCTGCTCGCTGCTCGGCATCGACTACCAGACGCTATGCGAGGACTGTTTCCGCTACGAGAACGGCTTTTGCAAGGCCGCATACAACATGACGTTAATAGAAGGGCCAGGGCAACCAGTGGACGGCTCGAAAAATATGTGCGATGAGGGGGTGCCATTCTAAATGTCAAGCGAAATGCTCGAAGCTGCGCTGCTCTACGCGTCGCTGGGATGGCGCGTGTTCCCGCTGCGGCCGAAGACAAAAGACCCGGCAACAAGGCACGGCTTCAAGGATGCTGTAACCGACGAGGGCCAGATTAGAAAATGGTGGACGGCCAACCCTAATTACAACATCGGCATAGCGACAGGCGACGGGCTGTGCGTCATCGACGTGGACGATAAGCCAGACAAGCATCCCGTCTTAGGTTCCGACATGCTTCGAGACTGGGAACTTGAGCACGGCGAGATATCCGAGACCGTCTGCGCGAAATCGGGCACGGGCGGCATGCACTACTACTTTGACGTGGGCTCGACGAGAATCAGCGGATGCCAGAGCGACACGATCTTCATCGACCTGCGCTGCGACGGCAACTACATCGTCGCACCGCCGAGCATCCACCCGGACACAGGCCAGCCGTACACATGGGACATTTCGCCCGAGGACATGCCGCCAGCAGCAGTTACGTCCACTGACAGGGCGTGTATTCAATGGGTGTATGACAATCGGCGCGGCGCTGACAAAGACGGCAACAAGGAAAAAGTCAAAGTTCCGAAGGGACAAGTTAAAGACGGCGAGGGTCGTAATAATTTCTTGTACGAGCAAGGTTGCAGCGCACGTGCTAAAGGTTCCGACGATGAAATGATTCACGCTTGGATAACGTCGCTAAACAAACTGAAATGCAATCCACCATTGGGGGATGGCGAGGTTAACAAAATCATCAAGTCTGTTTGCTCGTTGCCTATTGGTTTGTCAGATGAAGCTAAGGAAATGAAAAAGCAGGGCGGCTCGAAGAAAGCTAACCATGTTGTCATCGCCAATAGGATACTCGGTCAATATAGCGCATGTTTCCTCGACGGTATGCCTGCCGTGTTCGATGGCTTATCTTATCGCGTCGGCTGGGACATGGTTGAACGTGCGGTATTGAAAGAATGGCCTAACGCTAAAGACCGTGACCGCAAAGAGGTTATAAAGTATCTGCATTTGACGATGCCGCATCATAAGCAAAGCGATCCACGCTACATCGGGTTTAAAAATGGCGTGCTGGACATCGAGACGATGGAGCTGCTTTCGTTTTCGCCTGAATTCAAGATACCGAACGTCATACCGCATAATTGGAAACCGAACGCCATAAGTGAAGTAGTGGACAATACGCTTAGGAAAATCGCGTGCGATGACCCGTACATAGAGAACAACTTAGCTGAGTTCATCGGATTGTGTATGTTCAGGAGCGGCAAATATGCGTTTTCGGCAATTCTGCTGGGCAAACAGGGCGAGACGGCGAGCAACGGCAAATCGACCTACATAGATATGATTCGTGAAATTCTCGGCGAGGATAATTATTCGTCGCTGAGTTTGCACGTATTAGGCGAACGGTTCTACCAAGACTATTTAGCAGGCAGACTCGCAAACCTCGGCGATGATATCTCATCGAGCTTCACGAAAGGTCAAAGCCTGGAAGTGTTCAAGAAAGCCGTTGCCGGTTCTGAGCTAACGACAGACGTTAAAGGCACAAAAGGCTACAAGTTCAAGCCGTACTGCACGATGATATTCAGCGCAAACGAATTCCCAAAACTTGAAAACCTGGACGATGGCGTGTTGCGGCGATTGTTCCCCATTCGGTTCAATGCGCACTTCACGAGCGATGATCCAGACTTTGACCCGGATATTGGCGATAAGCTGAAACAGGAAGAAGCGATTGAAGCGGCTATTGTTCGCGGCGTATGGGGATTGAAGCGCGTTATTCAGCAACGCAGGCCGACCGACAACGACGAGAGCAAGCGCATGGTGAAGAGCATCCAAGTGGACAATTCGAGCATCCTGCAATGGATTGAGGACGAGGGAATTACCCGCAACGACGTAACTGAAACCACGGTCGCATACTTATATGGCCTATACGAGCAATGGTGTAAAAACAGTGGCATCAAGAACAAATTCGCCAAATGGCAATTCAGCAAAGACATGTGCAGCTACTTCAAATTCAGGATCAAGAACACCACGCGAGAGGGTAAGAGCGTTCGCATTTTCGTGAGCGTTTAGCCCTTCGATTCGCGTTAGCTCGAAGCCTGAAAACCAACTACGAACTGTTCGTGGTTTATGGTCGTGGTTTTTAAAAGGTCGTGGCTAAAAAACCACGTACACCACGACAGAGCCACGATTAAACCACGACCATAAAACGCAACTGTTAGCAGGTCAGACTAGAAAAACCACGACCACCACGACGAAACGCGAATTTCTTTTTAAAGGAAATAAAAATATATAAGTTGTGTTTCAGGTACGCGCGCGCGAGCGTGGTTTTTTGTTTCGCGATTTTGGAGGTCGATTTGAGCGAAAAATCACGATGCGATTTCACGGGCGGCGAATGTGATAAAGGGCGAATCTACGATGACGGGTCAATCGGTTGCGGTTTCTACGATCTAGAGCGCGACCGATGTTCGTGGTTCGATGACTTACCGCCTGGAATGCCGTCACGCATGTTCTACAACGATTTGATGATTGAAGCCAGAAAGGAGCTAGGAGAATGCCAGTAATCATCGGTGAAGTAACCACGTTCGCCAATCCGAAAACAGACAAGGCGCAAGCGCTCAAGCCGCTCGAAGAAGCCGCCGAGGTGTTCGGCGCGTGGCAGGCGTGGCAGGCGTGGACAAGAGACGGCGGCGAGGACATCGCGCAGCCGTTCGTGAATACAATCGTTGACGAATGCGCCGACGTGATCACGGCTGTCTGCAACCTGGTAAGTGCACTGGGCGTGGACGATATGCGCTTTGAGATGAAGCTTTGCGAGGAACGCAACCGGGCGCGTGGGCGCTTATGAAGACGCGAACGCTCGAAGGCCAAATGTCGCTGCCGCTGCTGCAAGTGGACGATGGGGCGCGGGGCGAGCGCGTCGAACACGCCGTCCCCTGCCCTATCCGCGAATTCTGCGGCGCTTATCATTGCGAGACGGGCGGCTGCGACGGCCAGCGCGGGTGGTGCGGCAACGCACAGAACGCCTTCACGCCTGGAAAGTGCATGCTTGAAGCGCGGCGCTACAAGAGCAAGTCGTTTTGCATGGCATGGGATAGATACACAAACTGCCGCGAAGTCAATCATTGCGTGTACGCCGATTGTCGCGGCGATGCGCTGTGAAGCCGTGAAAGTACACAGACAGCACGCAAACCCGATTCACGACTAACTAACCGAAAAAATCAAAAACAAGCCTAATCCATACGTTCTCGTGCTTTTGAGAGCGATTAAGGAGGTATTCGCCATGAGCGAAATTATTCAACTGACCGACACGCTGCGATTAAGGCGTGCGAATTCGCTGAACGTCGTTGTCGAAACGCTCGTTAACGACGAGAAGAGCGAAGGTGACAAATGGCGCGACTATAACGGAAATGGACGCGGCCCGTATTGCGCTAACGAAGCTGACGCCTGCGTGTGGGTATTGAAGCATGGCCTGATTGACGAGGGCGGCGAGACGGATTTGACCGAAGCAGTCAAACGATACGAGAAAGCCGCGAAACAGCTTGCGCGTAACGTTGCCGCTGCAATGGAAAGCCGCTAATCATGGCAGGCAAGCAACCAGATTCACGTTTGCGTTTAAAGACGAAGGAGGCGATTATGCCGCACACGGCCAACGCCATATCGCTTAGGAAGTACCGCACGGCCTTCGCAAAGCGGCTGCGCTTGATGCTCGTCATGCACGACACAAACGCTCATAAGCTGTCGCAGGCGTGCGGCTTCAAGGGAACGCAGATATACAACTGGACGGCTGGCGAAGCGCTACCGAACGCCTACTCGGTCGCGAAGATGGCGGTTGCCCTCGGCTGCGACGCCAACGAGCTGCTAGGCATCAGGAAGGTGGACGAAAGATGACCGACATGAGGATTATCGAGCATCCAGAGCATTACACGGACGGCGAGATCGAATGCATCGACGCAATCGAATCGGCGCTCACGTACGAAGAGCTTCGCGGCTACTTGAAGGGCAACGTCATCAAGTACATGTGGCGCGAACGCCTGAAGGGCGGCACGACCGACGTGATGAAGGCCAACTGGTACGCGAAGAAGCTAATAGAGGTGGACGAGCGATGAACCTATCGATCATCGACGCGACCGAGAAGCCAATGACGCTCATCAGCGTGGCCGCTGGCACCAGCTACGGGAAGTTCGACGCGCCTGCGAAACGCGTGCGCAACTGCTACGAGCGCGGACACATGAGCGTGTTCGAGCACGCGAGCTTCACGGCGCGAATCGACGGCATCAGCCGCGCCTGCTCGCATCAGCTGGTAAGGCACCGCATGGCGTCATTCGTCCAGCAGTCGCAACGCTACACAAGCGCGGACGGCCAAGGCGATTGGTACGTGAAGCCGCCGAAGTTCACGGGCGATATGAGCCCTTTCATCGGCATGGCCTACGACAAGTTCTTCGAGGACGCGATGACATCCGCGATGGCGAACTACAGATGCGCGGTTGTCGCAGGCGTTCCGCTCGAAGACGCACGCTACCTGCTGCCCGAAGCAACAAAGACCGCAATCACGATGACGATGAACGCACGCGAGCTGTTCCACTTCCTCAACCTCCGGCAAGACCGCCGAGCCCAATGGGAGATACGCGAGCTCGCGAACGCCATCGAGAAGGCGCTTGAAAACCACAACGACGAATGGCGCGAGCTTATCGCGCTTAGATGGAGGGATTGCAGTTGATGGCGATATGCACTCACGAGCTTGCCGCGATCGTCGGCGCAATGCTCGCGCTGTCGGGCTACGCCGTGGTCAAGGTAGGCGCGGATGCCGAGCGCAGGGCCGAGCTCGTGCCGGAGATCGAGGGCGAGCTGATGGCCTTCGCAGAGAAGGCGGGCGGACAGCCCGTGCGCCTGGACGCGAGGAAGCTGGCCGCGAGGATTGCGGGGATGCTATGAGGGACTACGGGTTTTGCGAGAGGATGCACGCTGCCAGGAAGGCCAGGGGCGTGACGCAGCGCCAGCTCGCCGAGATGTCGGGCCTGTCGCTGTCGGCAGTGCACAGCTACGAGGCGGGAAAGGCGGCGCCAGGGGCCTATGCGCTCAAGAGCATATGCGCGGCGCTCAGGTGCAGCGCGGACTGGCTGCTGGGACTGAGGAGGTAGGCATGAACAACCGAGAATGGCTCTCCGGCCTGGACGTGGCCGACCTGGCCGCGTGGTTCGACGCGGAGCACGTGGAGCCTGACGACGGATTGGCGCCAGTCTCATCTTCCAGTCTCAATCGGACTGGAAACCAGGACAGCCGCGAGAAGCTGGAAGCGGAAATGGCCGAGTACCTAGAGCGCGATTGGTACATGCTCGCGCCTGGATTGCTCGAAAAGATGAGAGGTTGGCTCGAACGCCAAGACGCAATCACGCGCAGAGAGTGCGAGGACGCAGCGTGGAAGGCCAACTACAGGCACATGAAGGCTCGGGCAGACAAGTTGCAAGACCAGGTGGACGAGCTGACAGCCGAGCGCGACCGCGAAAGCGAAGCAAACAGGTCGCATGCGCGGGTGATAGCGAAACTCGAATCCGAGCGCGACGCCCTGCGAATCTACCGCGATTCATGGGTGAGTAAAGCGA
>Ga0326513_10000632_pt1 | contig 30066 bp, 41 predicted proteins | sample 2_2465_0518_D_FD_203654 | JGI IMG/M metagenome (GOLD analysis project Ga0326513, IMG submission 203654) | Bovine rumen microbial communities from UC Davis, California, United States - 2_2465_0518 | ecosystem: Host-associated > Mammals > Digestive system > Stomach > Rumen | place: USA...
CTTAATTCTTGCAGAATCCTAAAAAATGAGATTTCGGGGAATAAAATCGCAAAAACCCAAAAGGATTTAAACAATGCGAAATAAATTTATATTGGATTCAAATTATGAAGTACAACTGCTGTGTAATATCCAAGAGCCGTATGATGATGTCGAGGAATGGAGGAACAGCATTCTGGTTGAGGTTGACGCTGACAGCACGGCGAACCAGTACATCGTAATCACCGGCGCAGAAGGATATACAGATACACTCGATATTGTACCGGGACAGACCAATACATTCACGATCACGATGGATTTCTGGAATTATGGCGGCATAAGCACGATCGAGTTTTATAAGAATAATCAGCTGTTAGAGTTCAAGACCTTGTATATCACATTCCCGGATATCCTGCCCGGAGTGTGTACGATCTCCTCAGACAGTGAGAGCGAAGGGATCATATATCTTGGTCAGAGTTATTCAATGTCGGGGAGTTATTATCCGTCACCTGAGACTATTAAAGAGGTTGAGACAAAGGTTGATGACATTGAGAAAGATGTCGAAGATATGGGTGACGAAATCGACCTTGCCAAGGGTGACATCGAAGATCTTAAGACAGATAAACAGGATGTACTTTCAGCAGGCACAGGAATCTTAATCGCAAGTGATACGGTAAGCGTAACGCATCCGATCGTACTGAGTACAGAGGATTTGACACCGAATGTCAGCCCACTTCCGACAGGCACTATTTATCTGGTTTATGAGTAAGGATTATGTCAAAAAAAGCATATGGCGGAATAGCAACAGAGCTGTCACCGAACGGAGTGGCAAAGAGCGTTACAAAACTATATGGCGAGGTTGGCGGTGTAGCAAGGAAAGTCATCAAAGGATATTGTGAAGTCGGTGGTAAGGCGCATCAGTTCTGGCCTGCGGAGAACACCACAGTCGGAGCAAGAACAGACCTGACTCCGGGCGGCACATATGAGTTGAATACATGCCTGCCTGTTATGGCAATGAAATTTGCGCTTGAGTTTATCCGTAAGCTGCAGAAGCCATTGCTTAATAATTACGGCATATATACGCTGTATCAGGAAAAGAAAAGCGAGATAATGGCGGATTTCCTCAGAAATCTCGCTGATAACAATATTGTATATATAACCTGTAGTGCAAGCTCATATAGTGAAGGTTCCTTCAGTGTTACTTTTAATTTGGGCAAAGCTGAAAATTTAAACAGGCAGATAGATCAGGTATACACTCCTACGTTATCTGGTAATACGTATGCTACTATTGTTAATTCAGTAGCTACGCAAAAATCAGTAAGTTACAGTTTTAACTTGACAACCAAGACGATAACAAGAAGCGAAAGCCAGTTTTCAAGTTCATTTACCACTATCGGGTTAGAGATAGATTATGGAAGCAGAGGCACATATGCGATTGGACATAACGTCAGGATAACAAATCTCGGTATGACGATGTATCGTGTCGATGCGATTGCAAGAGGTGATTGGCTTTGGAGATTTGATTTTGGAAGTGGTATGTATGACCAGATAGACCACCTTAAAGCATTTGCAAAGGATGGTACAGAGAGTACGGCGATAGGTTGGGAAGATTATGTGCAATTTCCTGCATTTATATGGGAGCCGGGACGAGTTATTAAAGTCAAATGCGCAAATTTTAGTCCTTATAACTATGAAGATTATGACCTGTTGACTATCGAAGAGCATGGGGATGATTTCCATTATTACGACCGAGTAGAATACGATGGAGAAGGTGGAGGCAAACATTACTATAAATGTTATTACAAGGTATATCGTGGTGGGAATTTGGTCGGTATATATGTTACCAACGCAAGCCAATATTCAACAGGTAAAAGAGGTTTCAATGTCACGCAAACTACTAAGCCCTGTGCCAGAAATCAGTATGTGGAACAAAAAGGTAAAATCAGATGGGTTGATTTGAGTGGAGGCGCAGACGGTGACGAAGTTGGAGATATGAGGCAATTTATGCCAAATCTGAATTTCGATGTAAATATATACGATACCGATATACGATGTATTATCGGTCAAGAAGAAGCATTGGTCGAAGAAGCTATGCCGATAACGAATTGGCGATATCCATTCAGAATAGGCAATTATGGCTATGGAAAAAGTAGTAATTATGCTCTGTACGGTTATCAAATAACGGAAGTAGAAGTTTTATGACACGGAAAGAACAGCTCTTATCAATCATAAATAAATCAGGCTCTGAGAATGAAGCTAAAACCGCACAGCTTGTTGATGAGATCATTTTTATCGAGGAGAATCTTGCAAAGCTGAAGGAGCTGCCGTTCATTGTGGTAAACTCGAAGAATCCGGGCATTCAGAAAGCGACTCCGGCAAGTAAACAGTACAAGGAGCTTTTACAGCAATATAATAACTGCCTGCGATTGCTGTTCAGGATCACAGGCGAGATGGATGGCACCAAGGAGGAGTCACCACTTAGGAAATGGCTCAAGGAGCGGACGGATGATAAAGGAGATTTTTAAAGGGATTGCGATATTTGCATTGATAGTGTTGTTCTGGTTTGCGGTTTATTATGCAGTGCTTTTTATCATTTGGCTGATTATAAAATTCGGGGGACATTTGACAATATGATCGACACAAGAGAGCTCTACAAAAGCAATGAGGATTTTAAGCGATATGTTGACGTAATGGCAAAAAGCAGAGAGATATCTGTTGAGGAGATCTTGCAGCATGAGATAGTCAGAGGCAAGGCGGAGGACATCCGGGCGCATGAAATGGAACGAAGATAACTCTTATCTGCTGCGGTACCGGGGCGAGATCCAAAGCGGCTCTATCATCGCCGGACAGGAGATGATCGCAGAGCTTGATAATCTGGCAGAGGATTTTCACAACGATGATTGCTACTATGATACAACCGATGCTTTGCTGAGAATGGATTTCATGGAGAATTGCATTCGACTTACCAAGTCACCGTTCTATGGTCAACCGATGAAGCTGATGCTTTGGCAGAAGGCATTTATTGAGGCTCTGTACTCGTTTAAGATGGCGAGGGAGTTAAAAGACCATGACAAGGTAATTGACCGATTTAAGAGGGCATTGCTTCTGATCGGGAGAAAAAATTCAAAGTCGGAAACATGTTCCGCACTTGGCAATGCCGAGTTCATTGTTGGAAATGAGGGTTCCGACCTTGTGTGCAGCTCGAATGATAACGAGCAGGCTTCCATCGTGTATGATGCAATCGACCTGATGCGGCAGTTATATGATCCTGAGGATCTCGATACAAAGCGGAATCAACGCTTTATCATGAACAAGGGCACGAATACCAAGATATTCAAGCTCTCAGACAGGACACGGAATAAGGAAGGTCGTAATATTGACTGGGCGATACTCGATGAAGCGCACGAGCTTAAGGATAATGTTATTGCAAAAAGTATTGAGCAGTCGCAGTCAATTAAGGATAACCCGAAATTTATCATAATTACGACTGAGGGGTTCGTTCAGGACGGCTTTCTTGATGAAGAGCTTAAAAAGGCTCGTAAGATCATAAACGGCGAAGATGATTCTATCTCAGCGATACGATATCTGCCGTGGTTATATACACAGGATTCTGAGCAGGAAGTATTCCAGAATCCGAAAAGTTGGTACAAGAGCAATCCATCGCTTGATGTGATAAAGAAGCGGAGCTATCTTGAGGAACAGGTTGATCTTGCCAAGAAAAGCAAAGCGGACAGGATATTTGTACTGTCGAAGGATTTTAACTACAAGCAGAACGGAGTCCAGTCATGGCTGAATATAGAGGATTATACATACGAAGCCACATACGATATCGAGAGCATGCGAGGCGGCTATTGTATCGGAGAGGTTGACCTTGCGGAGACAACCGACTTGTGCTGTGCAAAGGCTCTCGTGATGAAGCCCGGTGATCCCACGAAGTATATCCTGACGAAGTATTTTATCCCGGAGTCGAAGCTTGAGGTTGATAATGACGATCACAATGCCGGGGCAAAGTATAAGGAATGGGTCGAAGGTGGATATATCCAAGTGTGTGAGGGAAACGACCTTGACCTGACGATCGTGGCGGATTGGTTTTATAAGCTCGTAAAGGAGCACGGTATCACACTTTATAAGTGCGGTTATGACCAGAGGTTTGCAAAAGACTTCCTTCGCCAGATGGAAGAATACGGATGGTCGAAAAAGTACGAAGATGTCGAGATGATCCTGCAGAACGCTCAGACCTTGAACAATGCGATCCTGTTGGTCGAGTCGGAGTTAAAGAAGCAGCTTATAAATTATAACGAGAATCCTGTTGACAGGTGGTGTTTTAAAAACAGTTGCCTTAAGGTCAATGAATTACGGCAGGCTCTCGTGATCAAAGTGGATAACGCTCATAAGATAGATGGAACGGTCACGCTTGTGTCATTGTATGAGATGTACAGGCGGCATCGCTCGGAATACCGAAAGTTAATCGGAGGTTGATAATGGAATGGTTTGATAAGTTATTCAGAAGGAAGCCAAAAAATACAAAGCTTGCGACAGCTCTTAATGGCATGCTCCCTATTTATGGGCAGTTTGGGACAAATATATATTATTCCGATTCAGTAGTGCAGGCGATCAAGTGTATAGTTGATGAGATGAGCAAACTGCAGCCGATGCATGTCAGATATCAGAACAATGATCCTGTCCCGGTACGTGGCAACATACAGGAAGTGCTTGATAATCCGAATCCGCTCATGACAGCCTCTGAATTTATCGAAAAAACGATGTGGCTGCTGCTCATGAATTATAACGTATTCATAATTCCGACATACTATACATGGGTTGACGATAAGACAGGAGTCGAGCGCAGAAGGTATGAGTCGCTGTATCCGATACAGCCGATGGAAGTGCTTTTTATCGAGGATGCATCCGGGCGGCTGTTTGTAGAGTTTTGGTTCATGAACGGATATCGAACGACTGTGCCTTATGAAGATGTAATCCATGTTAAATATAATTACTCAGTCAATCAATACATGGGCGGAAATGAAGCAGGACAGCCCGATCATGAAGCACTGCTTAAGACCTTAGAGCTTAACGACACATTGTTAAAAGGTATCGCAAAGGCAATGAAAGCCTCATATGCTGTAAATGGTGTCGTTAAATATAATACACTGCTTGACGGTGACAGAACCGAAAAAGCCCTTGCAGAGTTAGAGCAGAAGCTTATCAATAACGAGAGCGGATTTTTGCCGCTTGACCTTAAAGCAGACTTTACTCCGCTCGAGCATAAATCAGAGCTTGTTGACGAAGCCACACTGAAATTCATAGACGAGAAAATCTTGCGGAATTGGGGCATATCGCTCCCGATCTTGACCGGGGATTATACAAAAGAGCAGTACGAGGCATTTTACCAGAAAGCTCTTGAGCCAAGAATCAACGCTCTGTCGCAGGCATTTACGAAGAAACTGTTCACAAGCCGTGAGCGAGCATTTGGCAACAAGATTGAGTTCTACCCGGAACGGCTTATCTTTATGACCACCGGGCAGAAAATTGAGATGATAAATCTGCTGAGTCCGACCGGGGCACTGTTCGAGAACGAGAAGAGAACGATACTCGGGCTTATGCCGCTGCCGGAGCTTGAGGGCAAGCGATATATGTCGCTTAACTGGATTGATGCAAATAATGCCGATGCTTATCAGGTCGGTAATGTCAACGTGGATGTCGTTGATAAAAATGAAACCATAACAGACGAGGAGGTATAAAAGATGGGTGATGTATATACAAATCCGCCACAGAGCAGAAATGAAGCGATACTTCGTGCGACCATTGACGGTACTGAGTACACAGCTCCGCCACAAAGCCGTATTGAAGATCTATTGCTCGAATTAAAAGAAGCTATCGAACAGGGTGGTACCGGCGAAGGCGACATGAAGAAATCGATCTATGACAGTGATAACTCAGTCGCATCAGCAGGCGGCATCAAGATGTTCGTCAACCAAAAGATAGGGACACTCCCTCAGAGGGTGGGTTCACTTGAAACAACAGCAGACGTACTTCAAGGAGAAGTTGTCAGTATTGAAAACACCCTTGGTGGATTAGGCACAGCCTCCACAAAGAACTCCACAAGTGTAGTCACAGATAGTAGTGATTTAGTAGAGAGTGGGGCAGTAGAACAGGCCTTGCGTGATGCGGAAGTTGTTGAGGGGAAGAATAAACTGCAAAACAAAGCAACATCAAGTGGAATTTTTACAGTCAATTCAGATGGAACGATTACTGCAAACGGTACACCGACAAGTCAGGAATTGATTAATTTAGGTTCGCAATCTGGGTTTAACGGAAATTATATATTGACAGGTCTTGATAATACTTTTCCAAATAGGTCGTATATTACCGTTCGGAAAAATAACATATGGACAAACTTATATATTAGACCCGATGAACTTTTACAGCTTGAATTTAACTTAATTTCAACTGATGTAATGGAAGTATTTTGCGTAGTTAGTGCTAATACCGCTATCACAAATAAGGTATTTAAGCCAATGCTCCGTAAAGCTACCGAAACAGACCCGACATATGAACCGTATTATGTACCTCTCAAAGACGTAGTACCCAATAAGTGCGACAACTCCGTAATAGCCCCCACAGAAAACGGCACAACCGCAAGTCAGGCTTATGCAGTAGGAGAGCATTTTATCAAGGACGGACAGTTTAAGGAAGTCACACAGGCTATTGCAAGTGGTGGAGCAATAAGTGATAGTAATACGGTGGATAAACCGATTGCGGATTTATTAAAAGTAGAAGAATACACAGTTACACTATCAAGTCCGTTTGTACTCAATGCTGATTCTAAGCTATGTAAATATGGTAGAATCGTACTTTTATCAATAAGGGTTGACGGTGTTACGATATCAGCAAATAGTACGACCATAATAGGTAGTATACCAAATACTATTTATCCAAAATCTTCAGTAAATAACCTATTTATCAATTATGGAAACAAGATAGGTAGGATATTTGTAACTGCTGTTGGAGAAATTAAAATAAACAGCGAGCAGGCATTATCAGATGAATCAGTTTTGGCTGAGTTAATATGGATGATATAAGGAGGAAAAACAATGAACACATTTGCATTACTTACTTGGTCGGACGGAACATTTATCGTTCGCTCAGAACACAGCACAAAAGAAGCAGGCATAGTTGCCTATGACAATCTTCACGCCGCACTTATCAATGACACGGTTGCCGAGTGCAGTATAAGGCTTGTGGACAGTCAGTTTAATATCGTGGATAACAAGTATTTCGATATTATCAGACACGCACAGCCGACTCCCGAGCCGACAGAGGAATAAGCATGATAATCAAGTATACTTTTAATGATGGTGCTGTTTTAATTTTGCATGATGTCGGTTTATCGGACGATGAAGTGTTAGATTTGGAAAAATGCCACGGCAAATGTGTGAAAGTTGTAACAGCACAGGCACAGCCGACAGAGGAATAATCAATGACCGAAACAATAAGAATGACGATTGATACAGCTATTGATAGGCTTGAGGATTTGCATTTTGAACAGGATGATTGGGAAAATGGAGAATTAACAAAAGATTGCTTACTCAATAGAGAAGCGTTGCGATTGGCAATAGATACAATGCGCAAGTATCAGCAACTAAAGACAGAGGAATAAACCCAACACGCACTATGCGTACCACGTTGGGTATTTAATCGGGGATTTTGCCAAGCCAAAAGTGAAATCAAACACTTAAACATACGAGGGGCAAAACAAGCCGTAGACAGGTAGAAGGACAGGGTACGGCAAAAGCGGAGGAATAATCAAGGTTCAGAGTCGAGTAGAGATACCCGATTTATGGGGAATGGGGCAGTAATGTCCTGTTCCCTAAACAAAAATCAATGAGGGTAAAAAATGAGATGGTATTTATGCCCTGAATGTGGGCAGAAGCTCTTCCAGATCGAGGAAGGAGCGGTCATTATCGGGATGCACTTTAAGTGTAAACGATGTAAAAAAATAATAAGAGTAAATGTGAGCCATTGAGCCAATCAGAATCAAATTGATTCGGTTGGCTCATTTTTTATCTGTTACGGAGGAAACAGACCAATGAAAAAAGATGAAATGGAAAAAAGGTCATATCAGTTTGATGTGAGAACAGAAAAGAGGGCGGACGGTGTAAACACTATCGCAGGCACTCCGATCGTGTATTCATCCCCGACAGACATCGGCGGATGGTTCCGGGAGATTATCGAGCCGGGAGCACTGGACGGAGCTGATCTTAAGGATGTGCCGCTCTTGGTCAATCATGATGACAGGATGATCCCGGTCGCAAGGAGCCGCAGGAACAACGCAAACAGCACCATGAGGCTAATCGTGACTGACAGAGGTCTTGATATGGAAGCAGACCTTGATACTGAGCGCAATGACACAGCAAGAGCGTTATATTCAGCGATCGAGAGGTCAGACATCACCGGGATGTCATTTATGTTCCGAATCAAAGACGAAAAGTGGGAGGATCTTGATTCAGCCTATCCCACGAGGCGGATCTTAAAGTTTGAAGCTATTGGAGAAGTAAGTGCGGTCACACATCCGGCTTACGAATCCACAGCGATATATGCCAGAAGCAAGGAGGCATTGGATAATGCCCGGTCTGCATTGGAGAGTGCAAGACAGCAGAACGGCAAGTCTGCGGAGGCAGATCAGTTAGAGCTTGAAAAAGCAAAATTCATGTTCAGATCAAAATTCTAATGGAGGAAAACAAAATGCGAAAGAAGATTTTGGAAAAGAAGCTCGCAAGGCTTAATGCCAAGAAGCTGAGCTTAAACACAAGATGTCAGGCTTCTTCGGATGTCAACGAGGTTCGTGAGTTGACTGAACAGCTCGAGGATATCAACGCTGAGATCGAAGAGACACAGGCAGAAATCGATGCAATCAACGAAGATGAGAGAAATGCACAGGCAGAAATGGAAGCAAGAAAGGTTCCGGCACAGGCACAGCTTGTCAACGGAAACGTAACTGCCGCATTCCAGACAGCTCCTATCGAGCAGAAGAGGGACGAGAATCCAACAGCATCAATGGAATACCGTCAGGCATTCATGAATTACATTCAGAAGGGTACTCCCATCCCGGCAGAGGCAAGGAACGGCGAAGTGATCTCAACTGCTGAGTCAGGCGCAGCTATCCCGATCACGGTTATGAACGAGGTGATCAATACCGTGCGCAAGAGATACGGCAACCTGTACAGCAAAGTTCGTAAGCTGAGCGTTCCCGGCGGCGTTGAGATCCCGATCGGATCGCTTCAGGCATCTTTCAAGTGGGTAAATGAGAGTACAGTGAGCCCTCGTCAGAAGGTAAACAAGCTCGGAAAGATATCATTTGGATACCATACCGCAGAGATAAGACTTGCACAGACCTTCCTGTCACAGATCCTCACGCTCTCAGCATTTGAGGCAGAGCTTACAAGGGTGATCGCTATCGCTTATCTGCAGGCGATGGATGACGGCATTATAAACGGTTCGGGTGACGGCTCTATGCTCGGTGTTCTTAATGATCCCAGAGTGACCAATACCATCACCATGACCGCAACCAAGATGTCAAGCTGGACTGCATGGAGAAAAGACTTCTTTGCTCAGATCCCTCTCGGATACAGGGCAGGCGAGTTCGTATTCGCTGCTTCGACAGTTGACGCTTATCTTGAGACGATGGCAGACTCGAACAACAATCCGATATTCAGGCAGGCAACAGGTCTTGAGGTTAATGACGGCGATGCTGTAAATCCTAACGGTAGATTCTTCGGTCGTGAGATTGCAATGGTTGAGCCTGATATCATCGCTGACTTTGATGCAGCTTCACCCGGGGATGTGATTGGTCTGTTTTGGCAGCCGAACGAGTACGCAATTAACGAAAACTTCGGATTTACCATGAGAAGATACTTCGATGAAGAGACCAATGAGTGGGTTGACAAAGCACTCGTGGTAGTAGACGGTAAGACTCTCAATCCGACTGGATTCTACAAGATCGTAAAGGGTTAAGAAGGAGGTGCTTATCATGACAAATGTTGAGGCACTCAAAGAGGTATATGTTGCTCTCGGTGGTAATGCGAACAGCTTCAACGCACAGACCAATCCCGAAGCAATCCATCTCATTTCAACAGTTATCGCTGCCGCAATCGCTCCCGAGCTGCCCAAAGTTACATCAAGTAACAACGGACAGGTTCTGACAGTTGACGGTGGCAAGTGGAAAGCAAAGGCTCTTCCCGAATAAAAAATAATGGAGGTAAAAAGCAATGATTAACACTAATCAGATCGTTCCTATCACTGCGACCGACCTGCTCACGCTTCTCGGCACAGTAATGGCTATCGGACAGGAATCACTTTCTGCAGTTCCGACAGCTCTCGCTCCTCTTGATGTAGAGGGTGATTATAAGGTAACTACCAACAGCGCAGTAGCACTTGCATCGGCTCCGCTTAAATCTCTTGATTTTGATGCAACCGCATCAAGCGTGAGCGCAGGCACAGTATACTTCATCCCTGCTTACGATTATGCAGGCTTCTCGATTGACGGAGCTGCAGTAGTGACAGCAGGCGCACAGGTTAAGGCTGACGGATGCACACTGTATAAAGCTGTTCTGGCAACAGGCACAGTTACCATTTCCAAAGTAGGTTTTTAAGCTTCGGCTTAAAAATAGTTGATCTCATATTCATACCCCGACCGGGTGCGGTGTCTTGCTAAGTCCTGATGCCGCACTCTACGAGGGGAAGGAGCATACTATGACAGATGCACAGATGTTAGCAGCGGTTAAAGCCGCTCTCGGAATTGAAGGAACGTATCAGGATAATACCATCACTGAGTATATAAACGAGGTGACCGGGTATTTGACAGGGGCAGGAGTCAAGGCATCGAATATTACTCCCGGTGTGGTGGCTCGTGGTGTCGCTGACTTATGGTCTTATGGAGCAGGCGGCGGAAAGCTGTCTGAATACTTCATGCAGAGAGTTACACAGCTCTCGTATAAATAGGAGGTGGAGATATGGCAGATTTTAAGCCTGCATTTCCATATTCGACAGCGATCGAGCTGTTGATTCCTTCATATAGCAAAGTAAAAGGCACAGAGGTCAAGACATACCCGGAGACAGGCATCCGGCTGAATTGCTCGTTTAAGACTTACGGCGGTACGGAGTCCGTGGTCAATGGTGTCCTGTCAGTCATAGATACGGCAATGATAGAAACTTGGTACAGACCTGATATAAAAACGGAGTGCAGAATCAAGGTATTGCAGACAGGTGGATTGTATGAGGTCATCACTCCGCCGGAGAACATCGATATGAGGAATCAGTTCGTTAAGTTTCGGGTGCAGGCTGTCAAAGGTGGTGCTTAAGATGGCACGGAACACTTTAAAGCTTGACACCAAGGGATTTGAACAGTTACTCACTAAGCTTGACAGTTTGGGCGGCGATATGATCGAGGTCGTTGATAAAGCCTTAACTGATGCCGGGAAGAAAATCAGCGAGGATACTCACAAAGCAATGGCAAAGCAGAATCTCCCGGCAGGCGGTAAGTATTCAAGAGGTACGACCGAGAAAGGCATTGTGGATAATCCACAGGTCGAATGGAGCGGCAGTAAAGCTTCGATCGATGTCGGATTTGATTTTGGCAAGCCCGGAGCAGGTGGATATCTTATCACAGGCACACCAAAGATGCAGCCGAACAAAGAGCTTAACAGGATGTACAAAGGCAAGAAATACATGAAAGAAATTCAAGAGCAGATGGGTCAGACGGTCGGTGAAGCGATCACAAAGGCGATGAGGTAAGCTATGGCAAGGAAGAGAGAAGCAGATACAAGTATCGAGGGAGCATTGATTTCATTATTGGAATCATTCGGGTTCCCGGTATACAGACAGGGAAGTGTTACAGAAGGCTATCCCGATAACTTCTTTACTTTTTGGGAGGATGAGGAGATCGGGAATGCTTATTATGATAACCTGACTGTCGGTGTGCGGTATAAGTACAGCGTGTATTTTTATTCAAATAATCCGGCGAATACTTACTCATATATCCATCAGGCTCGCACAGCTTTAAAGCAAAGCGGATGGGTGATACCAAACAGAGGCTACGATGTGGCGAGCGATGAGCAAACCCACACGGGGCGAGGGATCGATATTATCTATCTGAATCATGAAATAGACTAATAGGAGGAAAAAAACGATGTCGAAAGAATATTTTGAGTATCGTGGTGTCAGCAATGGTGTATATGCAGAGGTTCTCTCTGATACATCCGATGGCATCACTTTCGGCGAAGTCAAAGAGTTCACCGGGCTTTCAGAAGTTGGAAAGTCCACCGAGTCTGCGAATGAGCCGCATTATTATGACAATATTCCTGCGATCGTGGTATCAAGTACAGGCGCAGATACTCTGTCGCTCAATACTTCGGGTATACCGTTTGATATGCTCGCAGATATCACAGGTCAGATGTATGACTCAGCGACAGGAATGCTTGTTGAAAAAGAGCGTGTTCCCAAGTATTTCGCTCTGGGTTACGTTACACAGAAAACTGATGGAACCAAGGTTCTTGTATGGAGGCTTAAGGGTACATTCACGGTTCCCGAGCAGACAAGCACCACTCAGGATGCCGGAACGACTGCAAACGGTCAGACCTTGACTTATACAGGTATCTCAACGACCTATAAGTTCAATACTGTCCTTGATCCGCAGGGCGATAAGTGCCCGGCAAAGGCTGTCAATATCGATACAAGCGTAAATACCACCATGACCGAGGAGGCATTCTTCAGCTCGGTTAAGACTCCCGATGACATTCTCGGAAATGTAACTCCGACAGGTATCGGTGTTACACCTTCAACCGCATCGGTTAAGGTTGGCAACACCAAGAAGCTGACAGCTACACTTGTTCCTGCAGGGGCAGTTGGCACAGTTGTTTGGAGTTCATCTGCAACAGGTAAGGCAACGGTTGACGAGGACACAGGAGTTGTAACAGGTGTTGACGCAGGATCTGCAACAATTACAGCAACAGTAAATCTGCAAGGTGGCGGCACTCTGACAGATACTTGTGCGGTAACAGTTACCACATCATAAGCAATACAAATTCAATACGTGGGGGCAGTTTAGGCTGCTCCCATACTTTAAAAGGAGAGGGATATGACAGAGATCACACTTAATATTTACAAGGCTACAAATAAAAACGAGGTTGAAAAGACATACACCACTAAGGGATATAAATTGATGTATGGCACTGTTAAGGACTTTATGTCCATTATCGATCTTGATAAATTGGATGATAAAAATGAAGTGGCAAAAATGATCATGAAGGGATATGACCAGATTGAGCCACTGATTCTTGATATATTTCCCGAGCTTCTGGAAGAGGAGCTCCGCCGGACAGGAGTTGACGATATCGTCTCGGTTATCATTCAGACCGGGCAGGCTATCGCCGAGAGCCTCAATATCTTGAAATCAAAAAACTGAGCGAGGGAGTGGAGGATGACACTCCCATTGACGAGATGATGTTCGAGATAGAGGTCGGAATATGTGAGCGATTCCCTGCGCTGTCACCATTATCCATGCGCAGAGAGCGAGTAAATGATGTATTCCGGCTGATAAGCCAGTACAGCAACTATGCCCGGAAAAATACAAACAGTAACGGCAAACAGGTGATCCGGCGAAGAGCCGGTGATGATTGGTTCTAAGAGGTGATAAAATGCCCGAAAATGTTACGACAGCAAAATTCAGCGTTGATATATCTGATTTAAAGAAAAATATACAGGAAGCGAACCGTCAAATTAAGCTGACGAATGCGGAGTTCAAGGCAGCTTCTGCCGGGATGGGTAACTGGGCAAAGTCTGCGGACGGTCTCTCGGCGAAAGTCAATCAATTACAGAAAAATCTCAAGAGCCAGAAAACCATCCTGTCTGAGTATCAGAAGCAGCTCGAGCAGATAGAGAAACAATACGGTAAGGACAGTAAAGAAGCTGACGAGATGCGTGTCAAGATTTACAATCAGGAGGCTGTCGTAAAAAATACCGAGGCGGCTCTCGGCAAGTACGAAAAGCAGCTTGAGGAAGTCGAGAAAGAGACCAAGAAGGCAAGCACAGCATATGAGCAGCTCGATAAAAAGATCAAGGAACAGGAAAAGGCTCTCGAGGAAGCAAAGAAAGAATATGCCAATATCGTACTCGAACAGGGTAAATCATCCAAGTCAGCAAAAGACCTTGCAAAAGATATCGAGAAGCTGTCGAAAGAATTAGAGGATGATAAAAAGGCATTTGACGATGCAGGCAAAGCAGCCGATTCACTCGCAGGCGATCTTGATGAGACAGGAAAGAACAGCATAAACGCAGGAGATGCGGCAAGGAAAGCCGGAGACGGCTTCACTGTTATGAAGGGCATCCTTGCGGATTTGGCTTCCACGGCGATCAAGGCTTGTGTTGATGGCTTGAAAGATTTAGCAGGAGCCGCAGTCGATGCATGGAAAGCATTTGACGAGGGCAGGGATACAGTCATAAAGCTCACAGGAGCCACAGGCGATGCGGCTGACAGGCTCATGCAGAGTTATGGCAACGTGTCGAAGGTAGTGCTTGCAGACAGCTCTGATATCGGAAATGCCATCGGAGAAGTAAACACCAGATGGGGTGTGACCGGGGATGAGCTGACAGACTTATCTGCTAAGTATTTAAAGTTCTCAAAGATCACGGATTCGGATGTGATCGGGTCGGTTGACGATACACAGAAAGCCTTGTCCGCTTATGGTAAAGGAATTGAGAGCGTTGGAGGATTCCTTGATGCACTTGCAGCCACTTCTCAGGCAACAGGTGTCGGCACTGGTACACTGACAAGCGGTATCATATCAAATGCCACAGCTTTTCAAGAGATGGGCTTATCACTTGAGCAGGCGGTTGCATTTATGGGACAGCTCGAGAAATCGGGCACTAACTCAGAAACCGTGCTTAATGGTATGCGTAAAGCTTTAAAGAATAGCACCAAGGACGGCAAGGGTATGAATCAGGCTCTGCTCAATCTCCAGAAGCAGATAGAGAGCAATGGAAACAGTACAAAAGGCTTGCAGGCTGCTTATGATCTGTTCGGAAAGTCGGGTGATCAGATTTACGGAGCTATTAAAAACGGCACTCTGTCGTTTAAAGACCTAACCAATGCCCTTGATTCGACATCCGGCACAGTCGATAAGACTTACGCAGCCACAATGGATGCGACCGATAAGCTGCAGCTAAAATTCCAAGAGATGAAATTCACGCTCGCTCAGACGTTTGATGGATTCCTGCAGGAGAACAGTCCGATGCTCGAGGAGGCAATCGACCAGATCGGAGATGCGATCATCTCAGTCATGCCTGCGATTTCATCAGCTCTGACCGAGATTCTGCCATATATTACAGATTTTATAGAAAATGACCTTCCTGTGCTTATTGAAGATTTAAAAAATGAGCTTCCGGGGATTATCGAAAATGTAATTAAAAAGCTCCCTGATCTTATTAGCTTGATCGAAAAAGCCATCCCTCAGGTCATGGAATTGGCAGATTTCATCATAACGAATAAAGATACGATCATCGGTGCAATAGAAGCGATAGTTGTCGTACTGACAACCGGGAAGATCGTGTCGGCTGTTACAAATATAATCTATGCAGTCAAGGATCTCGGTATAGCATTCAAGGGAGTGAGTGCTTCAGTCGGAGCGTTTGGCACGGTATTCGGAACAGTGATGGCAGGTGTCGTATCATTCCTCGCCGGAGCCGAGATCGGTAAAAAGCTCGGGGCATGGCTCTTCCCGGAAGATGCAGACTTGTATGAGCATTATTCAGGTATCAAGGGCACATTCGAGATGCTTCGGGATTTGGTCGTTACGATCGGCGAGGAGATATACTATAAGTGGCAGGATATCATCCAGTTCTTCAAAGACGCATTCGTCAGCGTAAAAGAATTTGCTGTCGATGCTTGGAATGGCATAAAAGAGGCATTCGGAAACGCAGTCGAGTGGTTCACGAAACTTTTTGAAGGTATATCCAAAGCCATCGGCAAAATCATGGACGGTGTGGTCGGTATCGTTAAAAAGCCCATAAATGCGATCATCAGCTTACTTAACACATTTATTGACGGTCTGAATAAAATACAGGTTCCTGACTGGGTGCCGACAGTAGGCGGCAAAGGTATCAATATTCCACATATTAAACAGCTTGCAGAAGGTGGTGTGCTCCGCAAAGGTCAGATGGGATTTCTCGAAGGTAATGGCGCAGAGGCTGTCGTTCCGCTCGATCAGAACCGTAAATGGATCCACGCAGTCTCACAGGATCTTCGTGAGTCGCTTGCATCGGAAGGGCTTGTCGGGTCCAGTCAGCTCGGCACGAAGAAATTGGGCAATACCATTTACAATTTCAACCAAACGAACAACAGCCCGAGAGCACTTAATCGCCTCGAAATTTACAGGCAGACCAGAAATCAGCTCGCAATGGTTAATGGAGGAGTATGATGTTAAACATTAAAGTTACTCGAAATTTAAGATCGTTAAATATAACCGGGAACAGTAAATTTCAGCTCGTATCAGTGTCAGGCTTGAATCCGCCTGTCGCTGATATCGCATACTCACAGCTTGCCACTTCGGACGGCGGTGTTTTTAATATGGCAAGAGGACAAGCCCGGAACATTGTGCTTACAATACAGCCTATGGGCGGAGTCGAGGCAAAGAGGCTCGAGCTTTATGAGTTCCTCGCTCCAAAATCTGCGATCACTCTGGATGTAAAGACCGACAGCCGTGATGTCACGATTGAGGGATATGTCGAAAGTATGGAGATCGATTACAATGCGAATCCGCAGCTTGTGCAGGTGAGCATCATATGTCCGAATCCATACTTCAAAGCTAAGACAAAAACCACTGTCAATATACCGGGTACAGTAATAAATCCATCAGAAGCGGTGCAGGGTGCGGAATTTACGCTCACTCTGACAGGCTCCGGCACAAGTATCGTGCTCACAAATACGACCACAGGAGAGGCTCTGACTATTAACGATAGTGTATCCAGTGGTCAGATTGTAAGCATAGACACGAGACAGGGGCATAAAATCGTAAAGATAAACAGCATAAACAAGATGGAAAAGGTCGATCTGTCGAGCGATTTCGTACAGCTTCAGCCGGGAAATAATGCAATAACCATCTCGGGAGTATCTTGCACGGCGGTCTGTGAGTTTTATCCTTTATATATGGGGGTATAGCGTCAATTACCCACGGTCTAAAGACCGATGGGCTTGTAACTACCCAGTAGTACGTCTTAGACTTCTACCTTTAATACGGTGAGACTTCCGTGGTGTTACATCAAAGGGTGATTGACAACACCCTTTGCAGATAAGATATACTCATCTGCAACTGCATCAGGTACTAAACTTCCCATGCCGTGCAGTACGTTCTATACGATTAAGATTTTACGCCATACTCGGTTTCGTATAGCAACCTCATATCTTGTCAATGTGCAAAGAGTGCCTTTGGCGAACAGCACGCCTAACGGTTTTCTCTGTAAAACTTGCTGTTAAATATATTTTATTATACGGAACCACGATTTACAAGGCTCCTCCCACCACGCAAGCGTAGTGGGTTTCCGCCTACGATAATCGAAAGGAGTTTATTTATGAATCAGTTTTTGGTTCTGAACGAAAATTACGAATTAGAGGCGATCATTGATAACTACAAGTCAGTGATCTGGACGGAACGGTTCTATGAGAACGGCGATTTTGAGATTTACTGCCCGAATAATTCATATAACTACAATGCCTTGTCGATGGTGACTGTCTGGAATATCCCAAGGTTCATCATGCGAGCAGATGACCACACAAAAGTTGGGATCATAACGGACGTGCAGTATGTTCACTCAGTAGATGATGGTGATATGATCATCTGCAAAGGATTTACAGACGATTATCTGCTGCATTACAGGGTTATTTATGAGCAATCGACCTATGTCGGAAATTATGAGTACGCAGTCCGGCATATGGTCAGGAATGCACTCATTGACAGCGAATCACATATTACTGCCAGACAGATGAGCAATTTTAAGCTCGGAGCATGGGCTACGATCAATGACAACGTGCAGCTACAATTCCAAGGCGATTATCTCGATGAGGCGATCAGTAAGCTTTCAAAGGAACGTGGTTACGGCTATCAAGTTGATTTTGATCCTGAGAACAATGATTTTGTGTTTAAGGTCTTAAAGTCGATGGTAAGACCAGAGATTATTTTTTCGACTGCTCTTGATAATTTACTGAGCTCTGAGTACAATATTGGCTCAGTACCGAATACGGTCTATGCGATCGGAGAGGGTACCGGGGCAAATAAATATGTTGGGATTTATGATGTTTACACTTCACAGTCCGGCATAAATCGGAAAGAATACTACGTCAACGCAGAAAAGGTGTCCACGAACGCTGAATCATTTAATGCATTGACTTACGAAAACTTACTGCGCAACCGGGCAAAAGAAAGCTTCTGGGATAAGTTCAAAAATAATGAGACCACTAAAAGCTCTGTCGCTCCTAACAGTTACAAGCTCGGGATTGACTATTGGCTCGGGGATGTGGTTAAGGTTGTGATTGACGCAGGGGATCAGGGACACGAGAAAAAAGTCTTAAGTCAGAAGATCATCGAGACTGTCGAGTGTTGGGATGAGAACGGATACACCTGCGAGCCTACTTTTGAAGCGGTTGAGGGGTGATATATGTGGAGATTATATTTGTAGTTTTGTTGATGCTCTTATGGAGTGCAGTTGTACTTGCGATCGTTAAGTGGTTGGATAAATAAGATTTCATGCATAAAGCGTTTCTCCTTTCTAAAGGGGCAGGCATCCGTTGTGGTGTCTGCTTCTTTTTTTATATGTACACATTAAACAATAAAAAAGAGCCTTATTATCATACGTGATACATAAAATTGAGATTTTTAAATAAAGTAAAATCATATAAGAATGAGTAAATTTGAATTTATAATACACACACAATACACAACAACCGCCTCAAAGCCGCTTATTTACTGGGGTTCGATTCTGCTTAGCAGCAGTAAAAAAATCCCCTCAAGACCGCATAAATACTGAGTTTTGAGGGGATTTTTGTTGCCATAACACAAATTCTGTAAACCGCATAAATACTGATAAAATCGGGTTAGCTCGAGTTCACAATACACACATAATACACACTAACTATATCGGAGCAATTCGATATTTTTACGCATTTCTTCCATCGTGAGATGGGTATACACTCGTTCTGTGATAGTCTGAGGAGTATGTCCGAGAAGCTTCTGCAGGATCAATGGATCGCATTTGCACTCACGCATCCGGGTTGCGAACGTATGCCGGGTATCATGAGCATGATGTACTGTGTCAAACGAGCGCAGGATAGCCTTATTAAAGCCATTATGGGTCTTATGGTAAAATCCTATGCCTTCATCCTTATATCGCCGAAAATAAGGCTCTGCGTGTGCGTGGATGGGTATATCTCGGACACTTGAACGGTTCTTGGCTTTTCGGATATGGATTATCATGTTTTCGAGGTCGATATCATCAGCAGATAAGTCCCTGAGTTCTTTCGTACGCATTCCCGAATATAGCAGGCAGGCAAGACAGACATCCCACCAATGAAGGCACTGCTCGATATCCGCAATCTCGGACAGGGTAAAAATCTCCCGGTCAATGGTTGTCTCGACCGAATTGCTCTTAAGATGCTGCGATGGGTTCTTATCCACGATCTCCATCTCGAGGGCATAATCATACACTTTATGGCAGACAGTCTTGATTTCCTGCTGCTGAGTAGTGGTGCAGGAGTCTATACATTTCTGCATCATGGGAGCCTTGATGCTTCTGATCGGCTTGTCCTTGATCGGTGCGAGGTATTTATAAGCCGCCTCATAGTTCCGCCTGCGTGATTCCGTGAATCGCTTCTTGGCTCCCTTGTAGCATTCATCAAAGGTGACTGTCAGGACATCAAGGTCGAACGGATCGCTGTTATAGTCCATCAGAGCTTTAAGAGCTTCGTTCCGGGTGGCGAAGTATCCAAGCGTGACGAATTGCTGTTTTCTTCTCATGGTGATCTCATCAAAAGTCCACCCGGAAGTCACCCGGACTCTCCATTTCTTTCTTCTCTCTCCCGGAAGCTTGTGCACAGATCCCATTCCATTTGCTAATCTCATTTAATCATCCTCTCCATACATATAATTGATAGATTTATTGAATATCTTTGAAAGCGTGTAAAGTAAATCAGCAGATGGCAATGAGTCACCTTGTTCCCATGCCGCCACTCCTGTTTTACTTCCACCGACAAGCTTGCCGAGTTCCGTCTGAGATAATCCCATTTCTTCTCGACATTGAGCAATTCTTTTTTGAATTATCGCTCTGAGTTCTTCATCTTTTATCATTTTTTCACTTCCTCTCGTTTTTGTATTTTACCATATTTATCGGAACAAGTACGAAAAAAATGTATTGAAATAATAAATTTATGTTGACAGTACGATATAAACGTACTATATTGTATTCAGTACGAAATAAACGTACAAGATGTGGGGATAGGGATTAAGCCTTATCTCAATATTTAGGAATCAAAGTACGAAAATAACGTACTTTGAAAGAAAGGAGGGTCACATGGTAGGTGCAAGAATTAAGGAATATTTACAGCAGAATGGCATCAAACAGACATTTCTGGCAGAAAAGACAGGTCTGACCAATTCGCAGATATCTGACATCTGCATCCATGATCGCAGAATTGACTGCATTGAATACTACAAGATTTGCCGAGCGTTAAATGTTCCACTTGAAACATTTGTGGAAGATTTAGGTTAGGAGGTGGTCTGATGACTATCGCAGAAGCAGCCAAGATCCTCGATATGAGTCCGAACGACCTGAGAGGATGGGCGCAAACAAGCAAAGGGTGTCCGTTTGTGGTGATTACGAGGGAAGCAAAAGGCAGAGGCAAGCGGAACACTTACAAGGTGGATGCTGACAGATTGAAGCTCTGGAAAGAGGGGAAGATATGATTTTGTATTTGGAATTAGGGGTTGTACTTATGATGCTCGGGGTGACTGTATTTGAGTTGATCCGGGCGGTCATTTGGGAGATACAGGAGATCATTGAAGATTGCAGAGAGGAGGTTGAGGACGATGTGGAGTGACGAGAAGGCAGAGCTAATGCAGAATATCAAGCAGTCCATCATATGGTCGGTATGGTATCTGGTGGCATGGGCAGCGTTAATGATCCCGGTTACAAAAGTGATGTTATAAGGAGAGAAAGATGGAAGAGATAGCAAAGTACATCATTTTAGGTGTAAAAGCCGAAGCGGACAAAGAGTACGGCATCCTGTATATGGAAAAGGTTGCACTCGAAGTCGAGAAGGACAGATGCGAGAAGAAGGTCGAGGCTCTGACGGCAGAGGTCGAGGATCTGAAGAAGCAGCTTGCAGAAAGCAAGGAAGTCATTGCCGGATACCGGGAGACCATGAAAGAGGGACTCGGCATCAAAGAGGATGACAAGCTTGCAGATTTACAGTTTGAGAAAGGGGTAACAAATGAAACCACTATATGAGATTGAACAGGAAATACTCGAGTGCGTTGATATGGAGACAGGTGAGATCATAGACGAAGAACGGCTTGAGCAGCTTGAGATGGAGCGTGAGAAGAAGATCGAGGCGGTGATCTTATGGCGCAAGGATCTTCTGGCAGAGGTCGAGGCTGTCAGGGGCGAGGCTAAGAAGCTGTATGACAGAGCCAAGGTTAGCGAGAGCAAAGCGGAACAGCTTAAGAAGTACATCGAGGATGCACTGGGCGGCGAGAAGTTTAAGACCGAGAGATGCTCGGTATCGTATCGTAAGAGCAGTAAGATCATTATCGATAATCCGAACGATGTGCCGTTTACGTATCTTAAGGAAGTAAAAGAGGATTGGTTCTCAAAGACGGCTATCAAGGAAGCGATCGAGTCCGGGGAAAGCGTAAAAGGTACCCACAGAGAAGAGGGGCTGTCGATGGTGATCAAGTAAGAAAGGAGAGGAGAAATGACTATTAGCAGTGGAATTATACCGGGTGCGAAAAAGGTCGTGCTGTACGGTGCGGAAGGGATAGGCAAATCCACATTTGCGAGCAAGTTCCCGGAGCCGGTGTTTATCGATACAGAGGGAAGTACAAAGAGCATGGATGTCAGGCGGTTTGATCCGCCGAAGAAGTGGTCGGATATCGCAGAGGCGATCAAGTATGTGATAGCGAATCCTGACTGCTGCAGGACGCTCGTCATTGATACAGCAGACTGGGCAGAGATGATGTGTATCAAGTACACGTGCGAAAAAGGCGGAGTAAACGGTATCGAGGACTTTGGATACGGCAAGGGCTATGTATACGTGCAGGAAAACTTTAAAAAGATGCTCGATATGCTCGAGTCGGTGATAAATGCCGGAATCAATGTGGTTATAACAGCCCACGCTAAGATGCGGAAATTCGAACAGCCGGATGAGATGGGTGCATATGATCGTTGGGAAATGAAGCTGACAAAGCAGGTCGCTCCGATGCTCAAGGAGTGGGCGGATATGGTCTTATTTGCAAATTATAAGACATACGTTGTCGAGGATGACAAGACCAAAAGCAAAAAGGCACAGGGCGGCAAGCGTGTCATGTATACCACTCACAATCCCTGTTGGGATGCAAAGAACAGAGCCGGGCTTGATGACTGCGTGGCATTTGATTATGAGAGCATCCGGGCGGTGATCGAGAATAAAAAGGCTGTGACATCAAAGCCACAGAAGAAGAATGAGAAGCCAAAGCCGGAGCCGAAACCTGAGGCAAAGGAAGAGCCAAAACAGGAAACAAAGTCCGAGACGAAGCCTGCAGAAGAAGCACCGAAGCCCGAAGAATCCGAAGTGATACAAACTCTGCGCAGGCTCATGAAGAATGACGGCATAAGCCCGGAACGGCTTGAGTATGCGGTAGCAATGAAAGGGGCTTACTTCTCGGGGACACCATTTACAGACTATGATCCTGAGTTTATCCAGAACAGCCTGATAAGTAAGTGGAATGCGTTCGTGAAGTATGCAAAGAAGTTCAAGGATTCAGATATAAACATGGAAACTATACCATTTGATTAAAGAGAGGAGATAAACATGAGTGAAGAAACAAAGGTATTTGACTGGGATGATGAGGTTGAGTTTGACGGCGAGGAGCGCAGTTTTGTAACGCTCGAGGAAGGTGACTATGAGTTCGAGGTTACGAAGTTTGAGAGAGGGCATTACACTCCGGGCGCAGGAGCTAAGACACCAAGCTGCAATCAGGCAAACATGACACTTAAGGTCGGGACCGGGGATGGTGAAGCGTATATCGTTGACAGGTTCCCTCTGGCATCGACTATGGAGTGGAAGATATCGGCATTCTTCCGCAGTGTGGGACTTAAAAAGCATGGCGAAAAGTTAAAGATGAAATGGCAGGAATCGATCGGGCTTAAAGGCAGAGCCCATATCACCAAGACAGAAGGCAACAGGGACGGTGTTTATTTTAATAACATTGGGTACTATATCGATCCTGTCGCAGCCACAGAAGGAGAGGATGACGAATGGAATTAAGACCGTATCAGGTTGAAGCAAAAGATGCCATTTTGAAAGAATGGGAGGACAAGCAGCGCACACTGTTGGTTCTCCCGACAGGCTGCGGCAAGACTGTCGTATTTGCTGATGTCGCAAAAGACCGGGCGAGGATTGGACGAGTTCTTATCCTCGCACACAGGGAAGAGCTTCTGACGCAGGCATCGGACAAGATCGGGCGGTTCTGCGGACTTAGCTGTGCAGTCGAAAAGGCGGAAAAGACAAGCATTGGCTCGGATGATCCGATCACGGTGGGATCTGTGCAGACCTTAATGTCAGAAAAAAGACTCTCAAGATTTCCGCAGGATTTCTTCCATACAGTCATAGTCGATGAAGCCCACCATGTAATGGCGAAAAGCTATCAGAATGTTCTCACGCACTTTGATAAAGCAAAGGTTCTCGGTGTGACTGCGACTCCCGACAGGGGAGACATGAAAGATTTAAGCGGTTATTTTGAAAGCCTTGCCTATGAGTATAGCCTAAGGGACGCAGTTCTGCAAGGGTATCTGTCGAAGATCCGGGTGCAGACCATGCCGCTTGATATAGACTTATCATCAGTCAAGGTGTCCTGCGGTGATTTTAAGGCAAACGATATCGGACACGCTCTGGAGCCGTATCTTGAGGACATAGCGGACGAAATGGCAAAGGTCTGCATGGATAAGCACACGGTCGTATTTCTGCCACTTGTTTCGATATCACAGGAATTTAGGGATATCTTGAACAGCAAAGGATTTAGAGCGGCAGAGGTAAACGGCGAGAGTAAGGATCGTGAAGCGGTCTTAAGCGACTTCGAAAGCGGCAAATATAATGTTTTATGCAATTCCATGCTGCTGACGGAAGGATGGGACTGCCCGATCGTTGACTGTATCGTGATCTTGCGACCGACAAAGGTGCGGAGCCTATATTGCCTCGATGAAGATACAGAAGTGCTTACTCGCAAAGGCTGGAAGAAAGACGTAGATATCAATGAAGAAGTGGCTGCGTTTGATCTTGAGACAGATAGCATTGTCTATACACCAGTTATGTCAAAAGTTAGAAGGCCATTATATGACGATGAATATTTCTGCTCTGTTAAAGGCCAGAGCTCGGATATTAGAGTCACTAATATGCATAGAATGGTTTATGACAATAAAAGACATAAGGGATGGAAGATCAAGACAGCTACGGAAATAGCAGATATGAAAGATGGATGCTATATCCCGGTATCGGGACATGGTTCATTCTCAGGAGTTCCTCTCTCTGATGATGAGCTGCGATTTATCGGATGGGTAATGACGGACGGCTCAATCAATAAGGCCAATAATGCCATAACTATCACGCAAGAAAAGCACCAGCCGTGGCTTGAGGAGATACAAAAATGCATAGACGAATGTGGTTTTAAGCATAACAGATTTGAACGTTTTGAAGATACTGGTTACAAAAGGAGTAGCCCTGTTGTGTGCTGGACAATTAGTAAAGGTCAACCGAGAGGACGAGACAAGCATCTGCGAGGATGGGGAGCTCTTGAGCCTTATCTATCTAAAGACATAAGCCCTTTACTTCATCAGATGACCGAAGAACAATTCGATATCATGCTCGAGGCGATCAATCTGGGAGACGGGCAGAAACAACATGGAAAAAACTGGACACAGCGTTCATACCATATCAGAAAAGGCAACAAGACATTTATCGAAAATTTGCAGATTCTGGCTTTACAAAGAGGATATCGAGCGAATGTTACAGAAAGCATAGACGGCAATGGCAATCCGATATATGGGATTCATTTGAAGAAGCAGTCATTCGTTAAAATAGGCTGCCAATATGGCAAGCATGCTAAATGGATTAAAGAAAAGCATCATAACGGAGAGAGATGCTGGTGTGTGCAGAACATTAAAGGAACGTTAGTGACGAGACGTAACGGCAAAGTCGCAATTGTGGGTAATTGCCAAATGGTAGGCAGGGGCACGAGGCTGTATCCCGGGAAGGATCATTTGCTGATACTTGACTTCCTCTGGATGACAGGCAAGCATAACCTGATACATCCGGCGGATATTATCAGCAAAACAAAAGAGGTCGCAGAGGATATTACGGAAAAGCTCAAAGGTGGCGAGGAATCAGACTTATTTGAGATGGAGCATGATGTCATTACTGAGCGCAAGAACGCACTGCAGAGAGCTCTTGAAGAGGCAAGCAAGCGGCGCAAGGAGCGGAAGTTAATCGATCCGCTCGAGTTCGAGTTATCGATCGGGGATGATGCGCTGATCGATTATGTGCCCACGTTTGGATGGGAACAGGAGCCTGCGACTGAGAAGCAGCTTGAGTATCTTGAGAAGATGCAGATAGACGCTCACGACATGTGCAAGGGCAAGGCATCGATGCTTATCGACAGGATGAGCAAGCGCAGGGATTTAGGGCTGTGCACTCCGAGACAGGCAAGTCTCTTAAAGAAGCAGGGATTTAATAACACGTATGAATGGAAGTTTGAAGAGGCGAATAAGATGATCGGGCTCCTCGCTTCCAAGAATTGGCAGAAGTGGCGATTGCCGTTTGATGTGGCGGCATATACACCACCGAGCCTGATGAGGGATATCGAATGGATTTAGTGGAATTATTAAACTACATACCACCGTCTCAGCTTGAGTATCAGAAATGGGTCAACATTGGCATGGCTCTTAAGCACGAAGGGTATCCGTGCGATGTCTGGGATTCATGGAGTCGTGCCGATACCCGGTACAAGAGTGGAGACTGTGCAAAAAAATGGAAAACATTTAACGAAGGAGCCGGGAGTATCGTAACAGGCGGCACTATTTACGATATGGCGGTAAGGAACGGCTACACACCAAACAGGAGAGAGATAAAGACTTTCGACTGGGGTGATGAGATCGAGTACGATGGCGATGCAGTCATAAAGGATACAGCTTGGCTCGATACAAGCCGGGTGATCGAAGAGCCCAAGGAGTTAAACGGCACAGATGAGCTCCGCAGATATCTGCAGGCACTGTTTAAGCCGGATGATTATGTCGGATACTGCGTGGATGCGAGGCTTGACGAGGATCGTGGGAAATGGGTGCCTGCCAACAGTGGTGTATATGACAGGACTGCCGGACAGATCCTCGAAGAGATCAGGAAGCATCCGAAGGATATCGGGTATGCGATCGGCGATTATAACAAGCAGGCAGGTGTCTGGATAAGGTTCAATCCGCTTGACGGTCAGGGAGTCAGCAATGCCAATGTCCTCGAGTGGAGATATGCACTTGTTGAATCGGATAATTTAGAGATCGAGAAGCAGAAAGCACTCATGGAAGAATTGCGGCTCCCGATCGCAGTCATGGTTCACTCGGGTGGTAAGTCGGTGCATGCGATCGTAAAGATAAACGCAGTCACCGATCAGGACTACCGGGAGAAGGTCGATTATCTGTACCGGGTTTGCGAAAAGAACGGTCTTTCGATCGATAAGCAGAATAAGAATCCGTCAAGGCTGTCACGCCTGCCCGGTGTCGAGAGAGGAGACCACAAACAGTTTATCATCGCAGAGAATATCGGCTGCGGTTCATTTGATGAGTGGAAAGACTATATTGAGGACAGTATCGACACACTGCCGGATATCGTATCGTTCTCAGACCTTGACGAGCTGCCGCCACTTAATTCTGTCCTGATAGATGGAATACTGAGGACAGGGCACAAGATGCTCATATCAGGGGCATCCAAAGCAGGGAAATCATTTCTCTTGATAGAATTGGCTCTGTGTATCGTATCCGGGCGGAAATGGCTCGGACACGAGTGCAAGAAGGGCAAAGTGCTGTATATCAATCTTGAGGTCGATGGTAAGTCTTTTTATCACAGGATTGCGGATGTGATCTCTGAGATGGGGATGGATAAAAAACCACCGGGGCTTGATGTCTGGAACCTGAGAGGTCAAAGGGCTTCAATCGATATCCTGACTCCGAGGCTTATAAGGCGAGCCAAGAGCAAAGGATATGATGCGATCATCTTTGATCCTCTGTACAAAATCAACGAGGGTGACGAGAACAATGCCTCTGAGATGGCAAAGTTTTTTAATCAGCTTGATCACATATGCACAGAGCTCCAAACGTCAATAATATGCTGTCACCACCACAGCAAGGGCGCACAGGGTGGCAAGTTCTCGATGGACAGGGCAAGCGGTTCCGGGGTATTCGCAAGAGATCCCGATGCGCTGCTTGACATGATCCAGATTGATCCGAGAGATGTGGGCAAGTCACTCGAGGAAGGTCAGTCGGCTTGGAGGATATCGTCAGTGCTTAGAGAGTTCAAGACTCCCGACAGTATAGATGTGATATTTGACTTCCCGGTACACAGGATCACGAACGATCTCAAGGAAGCGAAACCGATGGGCGGTTCAGACAACTCAATCAATAGCAAACGAGGAAATGCTGCTAAAGGTGAAAAGGTGGAAGAGAAATATGAGCGACTGCAGGCATTCGTTGATAACTGGGATGATATCAAACCGGAAGATAGCAGAGCCATATATCCCACCATGAACGATGCGGTCAAATATTTTGAAACTGAGAAAGGCTTTTCGGCAGCCTCGCTCAGAAGATGGATAGATGCACATGACGATCTGCAAATTATCAATGGAATGATTTGCAAACCTGAAAAAATGTAAATGAAAAGATTTTTGCACCAAACCCCTAAGGGGAATGAATGCAAAAATTTCACCAAACCCCTAAGGGGAATGATGAAATTGCATCAAACCCCTATATAAAGGTTTTTTGCAAAACCGGGGGCGGCGGCAGTACACAAAACGCCTAAGGTCGGCGTTGTTGTTACTGTCACTCCGCCGTGAAAGGGAATGATGAAAAATTTGAAAGGAGATGATGAAAGTGCACTTTTTCTTATCGATGGAGCCGCCGACCAAGACACAACAGGAGCATCGGATAGGTAAACGAAAAGACGGCTCCCTGTATATATACGAGGATCGGGATCTGAAAGAAGCGAGGCTTAAACTGCGGCATGCTCTCAATAAGATCGAGCATGAATGCCTTGATGGCAAGATCCGGCTGACGGTGAAATGGTTATTCCCGAGAGGCAGTCACCCGGATGGAGAGTACAAGCCTACGAAGCCCGATACGGATAATCTTAATAAGATGCTTAAAGACGAGATGACACACACAGGGTTCTGGAAGGATGACGCACAGGTGGTCTCAGAGATCATTGAAAAGTTCTGGGCGGAGCATCCGGGCATATTTGTAAATATCGAGGAGATAGTATGAAGGACAGGAGAGAGTTTTATAATTTTGTAACCGAAGCATGGCTGTTTGTGAAGAGGACTCCGGCACCTGATCAGGACGATAACGAGGCTTGGGAGAAGATCATAGACGAGGGCAGCAGGCTGAACCGGGAATTTACGAAAAAGCTCGCAGACTTCATGGAGCTGCTTCGGGATGAAAGTATGAGGGGAACGATATGAGTGAGCTTAAATATGTTGGCGATCAGATACTCTGCCAGAGCTGCAAATATTCACTAAAGCAGCATAAGCAGTATCCGATATGTGATTACATTGCAAGGGCTGAGCACAGCCGGATATTTAATGACAAGAGAGAGCGCAGGCTGCCGAAAGGATACTGCGACTGTTATGAGGTGGTAAAGAGATATGATCCCGGAAGAGCTGTACAAAACGCATCGGGCTCAGAATTATGCGATGGCGCAAAAGACAAAGTATAAACGCAAGCTGTATCTTGAACAGGCTAACAGGCAGCGAGAGATAGTAAGCAGGAATTGGTATGACATCGGGAAAGGAGAGAATCATGACAGCAGTGATCAGGGAACAGATAAAGGATTATCAGGTCGGGGACAGGATTGAGTGTGTGTTCGACAGAGTGTTGAAGCGAACAGCGTTTAATCTGTCAAGCCGTGGATATGGTGTGGCAGTTATCGGATTTAGGGATATCGAGGATCATGTGTTGACGGTGACGGCATTGCCGGAGAAATCATGATGTAAATGGGCGCAGAATGATGCAGAAAGGGTATGAGGAATATGAAAGTATTAAGTCTATTTGACGGAATAAGCTGCGGAATGGTAGCTCTTGAACGTGCAGAGATAGAAGTTGAAAGGTATGTGGCATATGAGATTGATAAATATGCAATACAAGTCAGCAAAAAAAAACTATCCGCAGATAGAACACAAGGGTAATGTTTTTGACGCAGATTTTAAGCAGTATAAGGGATTTGATTTGTTGATTGGCGGTTCACCTTGCACATATTGGAGTATTGCGAAGAATAACAGAGAAACTACACCCGATGGACAAGGTGGTCAATTATTTATGCAATATGTCAGAGCATTAAAGGAAAGTGAATGCAGATGGTTCTTGTATGAAAACAATTATTCTATTCACAAAAACATCAAGGCTTTTATATCCGAGCAATTAGGTGTTGAACCGATAATGATCAATTCTGCCTTGGTATCTGCTCAGACAAGGAAAAGGTGTTACTGGACAAATATCCCGAATGTATCACAACCCGAGGATAAAGGCATATTGCTTGAAGAT
>Ga0326513_10000633_pt1 | contig 30043 bp, 27 predicted proteins | sample 2_2465_0518_D_FD_203654 | JGI IMG/M metagenome (GOLD analysis project Ga0326513, IMG submission 203654) | Bovine rumen microbial communities from UC Davis, California, United States - 2_2465_0518 | ecosystem: Host-associated > Mammals > Digestive system > Stomach > Rumen | place: USA...
ATCTGTCAGCTTCGGGAAGATACATAGCTCTGCCGATGGCGACATCAGGATCAACACCGCCGACTGTATCAAGCAGACATTTTCCATCCGGAAGAATTTCTGTAATAATAAAGCCGACTTCATCCATATGTGCACCGATCATGACTGTATTTTTGGCTTGTTTTCTGCCTTTTTTATGAACTAATAAATTTCCGAGTGCATCTGTCCGGCATTCGAGAATATCCGGAAAAGAACTGATTTTTTCTTCAAGATATTCTCTGATTTTCGATTCATCTCCGGAAATGCCGTTCAATGCACATAATTCTCTGAGATAATTCAGCATTCTGCACCCCTCCTGAGATATTCTGCGATCAGTTTTCCGGTATATTTAATATCATTCAGATCAATCACTTCGACAGGCGTATGCATATAAAAGAGCGGAATCGAGAGCGTACATGCTTTCACACCCTCACGGCAGACGGAGAAACTATCTGCATTTGTTCCGGTTCTGCCGTGCATGACTTCGATCTGATAAGGGATATTTTCTTCCGATGCAAGGCAAGCCAGATCACGGGAAATTTTTTTAGATAATGACGGAGAAAAGCCGATCATAGCACCTTTTCCGGCCTTGCCTGTTCCCTGTGTACCATCTCCGGCAAAGGAAACATCAACCGCAAGGGCAATATCCGGATTGATCGCATAACAGCCTGTTTTCGCACCTGCTCCGTTGACTTCCTCACGATTCGAGAATAACACACTGATCTTACAGGGAATTTTTTCTTTTTTAATTTCATCCAGAGCATATAAGACAGAAGCGATTCCGGCACGGTCATCCAGACTCGGAGAAGCAAAGCGATCTCCGGCGAGTTCTTCTGTGATACCTGTGAATGTCACGCTGTCGCCTGAAGACAGGATATTTATGAGTTCTTCGGCTGGATAACCTGTATCAATCCGGACTTGATCTATTTTCTGAACTTTTTCTTCACCGTGATTCAGATGCGGAGGCAGAGTTGAAATAATACCGGAAATATTTTTTCTTCCATGCAGAATGACTTTCTGTGCCGGAAACCAGCGTCTGTCAAGACCGCCGACATTTCCGACTCCGACAAAGCCATCATCAGTAATTTCTGTAACGATCAGACCGATCTGATCAAGATGAGCATCCAGCATGATATGCACGGCATCCGGAGCGGAACTGCCTGTAGTTCCGATGACATTGCCGTTCTGAATATGAGCATCAGGACAGTATTTTTTCAGTTTTTCGCAGGCAATCTGTGCAATTTCCGACTCATCGCCGGAGATTCCCGAAGCTGTACACAAATCTGATAATAATTTTTTCAGAGATTTTTTATTCATGATTATGCTAACTCCTTGATTAATCTCTTGAAATGCTGTCCGCGGACTTCAAAATTCGGATACCAGTCGAAACTTGCACATGCCGGAGACAATGTGACAATATCGCCGGATTTTGCTTCTCTGTGTGCTGTTTCAACAGCTTCTTCCATGGAATTGACATGGATGATTTTTAATTCTTCGGGATGATAATTCTTTGCAGAAGTGACAGCTTTTTCGATCTTATCAGCCGTGAGGCCCATCAGAATCAGAATCTTGACTTTATCGCAGACTGTTTCTGCCATAGGTTCAAACGGAATTTTCTTGTCATAGCCTCCGGCGAGAACGATCAGTTTCTGATTGAAGCTGTTCAGACCAGCAAGGACTCTGGTGGGACTGGTAGCGATACTGTCGTTATAATATTTCACGCCATCGAGTTCACGGACGAATTCAATTCTATGCTCGACACCGCCGAATTCTTTTGCGACTTTCACAATGGCTTCGACCGGAACTTCTCCCCAGAGGACTGCAATCACACCGAGGAAATTTTCAACATTATGCATCCCTGGAATTCTGATTTCATCTTTATGAATCACAGGGGTGATCTGATTATTTTCGATATAGCATAACACACCGTCATCACGCAGAAAAGCTCCTCTCTCTGGAATTTCTCTTCTGGTGAACCAGTTGAGTTTCCCGCGCACGAGACCGGCAAGATCTTTTGTTCCCTGATTATCCAGATTCAGAACCGTTCTGGAAAAGGCATTCTGATGTATAATTAAATTCGTCTTTGACTGGGTATATTCTTCCATTGTTCCGTGAACATCAAGATGATTCGGTGTGATATTTGTAATCAGAGCCGTATCAGGAGATTTTCTCATAGAAATCAGCTGAAAACTGGATAATTCCACGACTGCGACATCATTTTCCTGAATTTCTTCGATGATTGGCAGTAATGCACGGCCGATATTTCCGCCTTTATGGACAGTTTTTCCGGATTCTGCTAAAATTTCAGCGATCAGAGTCGTAGAAGTGGATTTTCCGTCAGAACCTGTCACACCATAAATCTTACACGGACACAGATCAAAAAACACTTCCATTTCCGAGGTAATAACTACACCTGCCTGACGAGCCTTTGTCAGAGCCGGATGATTAAAATACATTCCGGGGGTTCTGAATACGACATCAAAATCCGTCAAGCTGTCCAGATAGTTTTCACCTAAAATAAATTTTACTCCGAGAGCAGATAATTCGTCATAAACCGTCTGGAACTGATCTGCATTTCTTTTATCGCATACTGTGACAGTAATCTGTTTTTCCCTGAATTTCCTGATTAATTCCGTATGACTGACACCTGTACCGATGAAAGCTACGTTCTTGGATTTCATATCTTCAAAAAAAGCCTGAATTTTACTCATAACAGCCTCCTGTAAATACTTGAAAATTAACGTGTCATATTCTATTATAGCAGATTATTTCTGAAAAATCAATGTTTTTCAGAAAAAACTTGACATTCCGCAGAAAAAAACGCCCTCCGGAACAGAGGGCGGTCTTATATTTCAGTATCACAGGGAATTATTTACGACAGTGTATCAAGCAATCCGACAATATATTTCATAATAACAAGAGCTTCTTCGGAATCCGGCTTGCCGTTTTTATTCAGATCAACAGCTTTCAGCTGAGTTTCTGAAAGCGTTTCCTTTCCGAGAATTGCTTTATTAATACTGATTACATCCAGAATATCAATTTTACCGTCCTGATTGACATCTCCGGAAGCTGAAATAACAGTCGCAGTGGTTGTGGTAGTTGTCGAAGCAGAAGCTGTTTCGCTGAAAGCCGGAACAGTCTGAGGTTCAGAATCTGAAATTGTCAGTTCTATCGTACCTGTTCCGGTTTCTCCGGTCATCTGATGGCAATATGTATAAGTAATCACAGCTTTTCCGGAAAGTGCATTTTCTGCACAGCGGATGATAATTTCATTTCCGGCAGAAACTGAACTGTTCAGATCGGCATTTTCTGATAATTCTACAGTGATATAGGGATTATCCGATTCCAGATCAATTCTTGAAACAAATACCATATTGAACAGAGCGATTTTTTCTTCTCCGGCAGAAATAGTCTCCGGTGCATCAGTAACAGACATAACAGCCACAGGAGTCGTTCTGATATAGCTTGTTTCCTGAGCATGAGAAATCACAGCTCCGGCATTCAGGATCGCAAACATTCCTGTCAGGAATGCCGAAATTTTTCTGATTTGTTTTTTCATAAACATCACCTTTCTTTAAAAATATCATAGCAGATAAATTGTCAGCTGTCAATCGTTTTTCAGAAAAAACTTGACTTTTTATCAGAATTATGTTATTGTTATAATAGCAGGTTTCATTCTCAGAACAGAAAGGATGTGGATTTATGGAATTATGTGCAGGACAGTACCGCTATCTGCTGTGCATTTATCGCATGGAAAAAGAAAAAAACAGAATCCGCTGTGTTGATATCGCAAATGATCTGGGTGTTACTCGTCCGAGTGTCAGCAAAATGATGAAATGTATGGTCAGAATGGAACTGATTGATCCTGATTACTGTGAAGCCGTTCGCCTGACCGATACCGGAAGAAAAATTGCTGAACATTTCAATCAGGATTATGATATGACTTATGCATTTTTCCGGAGGATTCTCAAGCTGTCTCCGACAGAATCGAAAGAACATGCATTTTTATTCCTCTCGACATTTCCGAATGATACAGTCAAGAAATTAGGCTCTGTGACCAGCCGGAGTCTGGAACATATCAAAAAAAGCAGACCTGTGGAGAAAAAGATATAAATAAATTTATTATATTATATCACAAATTTATCAAAAAGGAGAAATTTATCATGCCGTTTATTAACATCAAGACAAATCAGACTGTTTCCAAAGCTCAGCAGGAGTCTATCAAATCCGGACTCGGAAACGCTATTACAACTTTAGCAGGCAAGTCAGAACAATGGCTCATGGTAGGAATCGAACCGGAATATATTCTTTATCATCAGGGTTCAGATGCTCCGGCCGCTATGGTAGAAGTTCAGCTTTATGGAGGAGCATCCGGTTCAGCTTACAGCAAACTCACCGGACAGATCAGCGAGATTCTCAATTCTGAACTGAGTATTCCCAAGAACAGAATCTATGTCAGCTATTTTGCTACTTCCGACTGGGGCTGGAACGGAGGCAATTTCTGAAATATCAGCATAAACAAAAATCAGAATAGAGTGTACAGCAATGTACACTCTTTTTTGACTGAATATATCAGGAGGAATGATTATGACTTTTACAGATAAATCAGCTGAAAAACTTCATCTGGTCTCTCTTGAAGAAGCTCGGAATTTTTTAGAAATCAATCAGCAATATGCAGTTTTGAGAGCATCAGGCGTGATGCTGTTTATACTTGCTGTAGCTATGCCTCCCCTGTTGACTGGTATCAGTCCGGTACTGAGTCTTATCTTTTCAATAATTTTCATTATCGCAGGTATTATTTTATATATCTTATCCGTTCGGAAGCTCAGGCCTTATGATTATCTTTCAAAAGAAGCGATTGATATAGCTCATGATGTTTCCGGTATGGTAAAAGAATATCAGACGGCATATAATACAAAACATATGATTGAGACTCTTCTTGGTACAGTACTATGCATTCTGAGTGTGATTCCGATTCTGATCTCTGACGGGGATTTCAGTATTGCACTGATGCTTATTATTATCGCATCTGGTGCGGGAATTTTAGTCAAGACCGGAAAAATTTCTTCCGGATTCCAGAAACTTTTAGAAGAAAGTCATTATTCCAGATCCATAAAAGCAGATTATCCGAAAAAATCTATTACAGCAGGCTATTACTGGATAACTGTGACACAAATCTATCTTGCATGGAGTTTTATTTCAGGTCACTGGGAAAGCACTTGGATGATATGGCCTTTAGCCGGAATGCTCTTTGCAATGATCGCAATGCTGAAAAAACATTCTCATAAATAAATTTTATCATATGCAGAAACAGCACAGCTTTTTCGAGCCGTGCTGTTTTTCTGCTGTATATATCTTTGGAGATGGAGAACGTCAGAAATTAATATAATTTTGATTAGCATAATTATTATCAGCATAATTATTTGTTGCACGTCCTGCATAATAATAATTTCCGTGCTGAATCAGTTTCTTGACAGATTCTGAATATTCCGCCGGAATCAGATAACTGCTTCCGTTGATATAAATCAGATAGCAAGGTTCTGCGGAAATATAATGCTCTCTGGCATGACTCAGAATCTCATATAATTCCGAATAATGACTCTGAATGCTTCCTCTGATGTTATATAACGGCACAATATCACAATAAGCATAATTCTCTGTATTGTTAAAAGCAATATAATTTCTCTGATTCGGCAGATATGACGGATAATTCAGACAGCTTGTCTTATACTGTTCCGGTGCATAGATTCTGATATCCAATGTAGAACGGTTATAATAACTATCCTGATTATCCGGAATCGCCTCAGCAAAATTATACTCTTTAAAGCCATGTTCTTTCAGAAATGCTACTGTTCCGGTATAGCTTCTATATACAGGCATTGAACGGATATAGCCGATGATTTCGCCTTTACAAAATTCATCAAATGACATAGCCTTCATATCTGTCTGATAAATATCTGCGAATGTTCTGATCGTATTTTCTGTATCAGAAATATAAATATGCTGATTGCTGTTAGAGGTATTAGAAGAAAAACAGGATAACTCAAAAGAATAATTATACGGATATTCATACTGATGTGTTTTATCATTATACTTCTTTGCATCGCTCAGGAGTCGGCTTCTCATCAGTTTTCCCTGTGATTCGGCATAAGCATCCGTTCCCAGACAGATTTTCATCAAATCCAGCATTTCGTCAGGATAGAGCTGATAGCTTCTGTGAATAGTCGTGCCTGCAATGGTATGATAGTTGATTGTGAATGTACTGTAATCCAGACGATAATAAGGGAATGAATCATACTCGTCATACTGTTCGTAAGAAGTATAGCCATCTATTGAGCCATCATAAGTATACTCCAGACCATACTTATTAATTTCAACGATCTGCTGTAAATTTTCTTCGAGTGTATCATGATTCTTGAAATAATTTCTGTGAAATTCTTCGATCTTCTGAATCGTTTCTTTATCTTTGTATGTCAGATTATAATTCAGTGCCTGTGCGTAATCCGGCATATTGAAATTAATCTCAACAGAAGATACTGTCGAAACAGCAGGGATATATTTTGTTCTGCCGAAACAATCAGTAGAAATTGTCAGAATATAGCCTCCGATCGTTACAGCGACTGTTACGATATAAGTCACGACACTGAACCAGAATTTCTTGAAGCCTCTTTTCCGGATGACTTCCATAATAAAATAGACAATCGCACTGAACAGAATCACAGCAATAATAGCATCATCCTCAGCGGCACTGATGCACAGGATACAAACGACAATGGATGAAATAATGACATAATACAGCCAGATATAGACAAAGGGCTTGCTGACCTGTTCAGCCTTTCTGTTCTGATAGAGTTTCCATGCGAGGAATAACAGAGCCGCTGTCAGCAGAATGATGATAAAAATCCATCTAAGATAGGCCGGAATTAAACCGCTTGTTTCTACGCTTCCGCCGTAGCCTGTAGAAGTATAGCCATAATCTGAAATACGATCAAAATCAATTCCTCTTTCTATCAGCAGATAAACCAGATAGATCAGACCGCCGATCGGACTTGTATAGCCGATAAAACTCCATGAATATTCAAAATCCAGACCATCCACCTGATAGGTGACGACTGCTATCACTGCCGCAAACGTCCCAGGGAGAAGCAGATTCAATAAAAGATTCGTATAGATATTTTCAAAGAGTGTTCCGCAACAGCTTGCACAAACTGCCGAGATTGTATAATACATCCACATCAGGACGAATAAGCCCAGTGTTCCGAGAAAATAATATAAATAAAATTCATGTACTTCGCTTGCCTGATCTAAGTTTAAATTAGTAATAATCAGAGGCATCATAATAAACATGATCATCCAGCCCAGCAGGACAGCGACAAGATACGGAACGGAATACATAGTAAATCCGCCAAGGTAATCACTGAAAAATCTCTGAGTACCGTTCAGAGGCAGAGAATAGAGCATATCGACTCTGGTTTTATTCCATTCTTCCTCGAAAGCTCTGATTCCGCAGAAGATGCCTAACAAGACTGCTATTGCCGCACAGAAACCGCCGATCAGCATATATGGCTCTGCCTGAAAGCCATAATAAAAATCTGTATCGTTTTTACTGTCGAGTGTTTCCAGATAGCCGCTTATCATAGCCGAACCTAAAAACAGCGGAATGCCCAATAAAGATAAAATACAGGTGACAATTGCAAATTTCCGGTTCTGACTGATAATTCTGATCGCATTTCTGACCGGATAATTATTCAAAAACTTTGCTGTCATAGCCTAACACCTCCAGCTCATAAATAAAGATTTCTTCGAGTGACAAGGGAATGAGATCAGCAACAACAGGATCATAACAGGCGAGTGCCTGATGAATCTGTTCTTCACTGCCCTTTGCGATAATATGATAGATACTCTGTGTTTTCTCGAAATGCAGAATTTCCAGACTGGGGAAATCTTCTCTTGTGAAGATTCGCTCTTTATCTCTGAATGCTGTCTGAATTTTATGCACAGCACCTTTGAGGCTGTCCAGTTCTCTGTTGAATACGATCTTGCCATGATGGAGCAGAGCGGCTGTATCGCACATTTCGTTAATCTCTTTCAGATTATGGGAAGAGATGACAACAGTCAATTCCCGTTCGCACATGGCATCGACAAGCATTCTCTTGACGATAATTCTCATAGTCGGATCGAGTCCATCGAAAGCCTCGTCTAATAGCAGATACGGTGTACAGCAGGAAATGCCGATAATGACAATTGCCTGTCGCTTCATGCCTTTCGAGAACGTATTGATTTTCTTATCCATAGGCAATTGAATTATTTTCTCCAGTCTCTCGAAGATTTCTTCTGAGAATTCCGGATAGAACTGCTTATAGAAATTTTTCAGCTGTTTGAGTGTAAAACTGCCGAACTGAACTGTTTCATCATTGATAAAAAATACTTTTTGTTTGGCTTTTACATTATCATAGACAGGTTCATCATCAATCAGGACTTCACCGGATTCTGCCTTATAAATTCCGCTGAATAATCTGAGAATTGTAGATTTTCCAGCTCCGTTCGAGCCAAGCAGACCGAAGGCGGTACCCTTAGGGATTTCCAGATTCACACCATCCAGAGCACAGAAGTTCTCAAACTGCTTGACGGTATTTTTTAACTGCATCATAATTCTATTCTCCTTTCTTATTTTCCTGAATTGCATCAATACGTTTTTGCAGAGTTTCTTTTTCGATTCCGATTTCAAGGGCATGTCTGACAGCAGTATCAAAATCGGTCAGAACACGTTCCTGAGCCAAGAGCTTATCAGGTTTTGCGATAAAACTGCCTCTGCCGGCGAGGGAATAAATAATGCCGTCACGTTCCAGAAGCGAATAGGCTTTTGCGACTGTATTAGGATTCACGCCTAATTCTGTAGCAAGATTCCGGACGCTGGGAAGTTTTTCCTGTTCAGTGAGAACGCCTTTGAGAATCAGCTCAATGACTTTTCTGTAGAGTTGTTCATAAATCGGAATACGGCTCATCAGATCAATATCAAACATCTTTCATACCCCACTTTCTGAATTTTAATGTCATAATTGTATTATCTGAATTAGTACAGTTATAGTATAGCATATTTATCAGGATTTGTCAAGCATTCTGATAAAATTTTATTTGATAAAAAGATAAAAAAAAGAATCTCCGGATTTTTCCGGAGATTCTGGAAATATTCTGAATTAATCATCAGCTTACTTTACGTTGAATACCTGTCTGTCGGCAGTAACGTCTTTATTAGCAGTTGTAGTCACAGCGACTCTGTAAGTATACTTGCCTGCACCGAGCTTGTTGAATTCGATATATTTATCTACATTCTTGAGATCATAGCTCTTGGAATTCGGAGCGACAGATTTGCTTGTGACGAGTTTGTTATTGGAATTATAAACAGCAACTGTCAGAGCCTTGATGGTATCTTCAGAAGTTACAACGCCTTTTACAGATACAGCCTTGCCTTTGGAAATGGTTTCCGGAATGCTTGTACCGCTTGTCAGCGTGATGCCCTTTGTGGTTTTTGCACTGGTGTCGCTATTACTGGCAGAACCGTCTGTGCTTGTAGAAGTTGCATTGCCAACTGCGAAGTTCTTGTTTACGATTACATAATTGCTGTTATTCGCATTGGAAGCAAATACCATATAAGTATAATTACCGTCAGTCAGCTTGTTGAATTCTACATAATTATCCAGTTTAGATACATCATAAGTCTTTGCATTCGGAACAGCAGATTTTCCTGTTACAAGTTTTTTATTACTGTCATATACACCAACTGTTACAGAAGTCATATCAGAAGATGCAGAAGTTACAACGCCCTTGACAGTCACCATACTGCCCTTTTTGAGAGTATCCGGAACGTTTGTGCCATTTGCGATTGTCATAATATCCTTGCCGTCAGATACAGTAAAAGTCTGGTTTACGAGTTCATAATTTTTATTTGCGCCGTTGGAAGCAATGACTTTATAATTATAAGTTCCTGCACTCAGTTTATTGAATTCTACACCGCTGTCAAGTTTACTGAGATTATAAGTCTTTGCATTAGGTTCTGCTGTCTTGCCTGTTACCTGCTTGCCTGTGGAATCATAAACACCGACTGTAACAGCTGTCAGATTAGAAGAAGCAGAAGCGACTGTACCCTTGACTGCAACACCTTTTCCCTCAGAAACAGTTGCCGGTACAGTAGTACCGTTTGCAATTGCAATTGCATCAGAAGCAACCTGTCCTTCACCGATTGTAAATGCTTTGTTCACCATAATATAATTCTTGTTTGTTCCGTTGCTTGCGAATACCATATAAGCATAAGTACCGTCAGACAGCTTGTCGAATTCTACATAATTATCCAGTTTGGAAAGATTATAAGTCTTGGAATTCGGGATTGCTGTCTTGCCTGTTACCAGCTTGCCGTTAGTATCATATACACCGACTGTCAGAGATTCGATATTGGAAGATGCAGAAGTTACAGTACCCTTTACAATGACACTTCTGCCCTTGCTGAGTTTATCAGGAATTTCTGTACCATTAGCGAGAGCCAGTACATCAGTTGTATTGGAAGCGGTCTGCTGATTTTCATTTTCAAAAGTATTCTGCTTCTGTTCTGTGCTTTCAGCGGCGGGTTTTGCTGTACCATCAGCGGAAACAGCAAATCTCTGGGAAGTTACTGCAAATTCCTGATTTGCGGCATTAGTAACAGTAACTTTATAAGTATAAGTACCGTCAGCTAACTTATTGAATGTAATATCATTATCCAGTTTATTTACATTATAAGATTTTGCATTCGGCTGAGCTGTCTTGCCTGTTACCATCTTGCCGTTTTCATCATATACACCGACTGTTACAGATGTAATATTAGATTCAGCAGAAGTGACAGTGCCTTTGACGGTTACGAACTTGCCTTTTTTGAGAGATTCCGGCAGAGTTGTGCCATTGGAAATGCTCAGTGTATCTGTTGTGGAAGCCGCAGGTGTTTCCGCAGCAGGAGTTTCTGTTTCGGCAGCAGCAGGTGTTGCAGGAGTTGCAGCAGCGACGGCTGTTACAGTAAAGCTCTTGTTGGTCAGTACATAGTTAGTTGTTGTACCGTTGGTTGCAAATACCATATAAGTATAAGAGCCTGGTGCAAGTTTGGCAGAGGCAACATATTCATTCAGTTTGGAAATATCATAAGTCTTTGCCTTAGGCAGTGCACTCTTTCCGGTAACCAGTTTTCTGCCGGAGTCGTAAATGCCGACTGTTACAGAAGTAATATTGGAATCTTCGGAAGAAACAATACCCTGAACCTGAATTCCCTCACCCTGTGTGAGAGTATCCGGCACAGCAGTACCATTTGTAATTGCAATGGCATCATTTGCTGCGGAAGCGGTCAATCCTGCGAAATTATTTTCCGCACGAAGCACCGGCAGAGCAGCAGCACCTGATGTCACAACAACGGCCGCGAGGACACCAGCAGCAATTTTCTGACTATTTTTCATAAAAACAATCCTCTTTTCTTTCTCTACTTGAATTCTTTGGGGAAAGCGTGACATCTGCAATAGATAAGATTAAGATAGACTCCACCCCAATTATAGAATCATTATAACATACTTTTTTTAATTAGTCAATATATGGATTTCAAACTTATTGAAATTCGACTCCTTGCCCAAAATTTACAGGATATTTCCGGTCATTTTTCACAAATTGTCAAGAGATTCCGCATAGTAAATCTAAAAAAACAGAGAACCGGCTTTGTAAAAATATTTACTGCTAGTTCTATCCGGATTGCTGTTGAGGAAAAAGCACGGAATTCAGCTATTATTCTGGAATTACAAACACCTGCATATCAGCTTTTCTGATCCTGCTGAAAAACTGAAATTATAATCTTGACAAATCCGACAGTTTCTGCTATAATATTAAAAAATATTTCTTACGGAGGTATCTATCATGGATGAAAAAAGAATTTTCAATCTCAACGGCAATTTCACTTTTGATGAACTTGTCCGTCTGCTGGAACAGTTTCTGAGCGTGAACAAACATCTGACAACTCAGAAATTCAATCTGGATAACAGAGCGATTCTCCAGTGTATCGACAGCGATTCCAGCTGGAAGCAGTTTCTTGGTCTTGATGCAGCTCTGACCATAGAACTGGTACTGAATAATCCTGATACGCTTACTGTCAGCATTGGCAATGCGAAATGGCTTGATAAAGTCGGAGCTGCTGCTGCCGGAGCTTTGTTCTTCTATCCGCTGATGGTTGCTGCCGGAATCGGTGCAGTACGTCAGGCAGTTCTTCCGGCTGAAATTTTCGCTTTTATTGAAAGCAATCTGGGCAATTCTATTCCTGTACAGAAATTCCCGAACCCGTTTGATGCAGCAGCAGAAACGATTCGCAATGCTGTAGATCCGCCTCAGAGCAATGCTGTTACATGTCCGTGCTGCGGCGCAAAAGTTTCCAGCGCATTCAGTTTCTGCTCCAAATGCGGAACAAAATTATAATTTTATTTTTCCAAAAGTCCTGCCGTATGGCAGGGCTTTTTTTCTCAGAAATGCGTATATTTTTTTCTAATCCGTCTATACTTATCAAAAAGCACGACAAATGCTGATTCAAGAAAGGCGGTTATGAATCCATGCAGGCAATACTTTACTGTGATAAATCAGCGGACTGCATTCCTGTCCGTGACTGTCCGGAAGCACTGCTTCCGCTGTGCAACATGTCTCTGATCGAATATTTGCTTCATTATATCGAACAAAAAGGCTTTCAGAAAGCAATTCTTCTTGCAGCTGATGAGCGCATCCGTCACCGGACAGAAACGCTGTCTTTTAAAATTCCGATACAATATGCCCGTTCGCTTGCCTCTCTTCATGCTGATGTACCGACACTTCTGCTTCGTCAGCTGTGTATTCCGGAATGGGATATGGGTGAACTTTTTGCACTGAGCCGTGAAATGCCTGTCAGATTATTTCATGCTGACGGCTCTCCGACTTTTGCGGAACTGCATCCGCATGGTTCAGTTCTGCTTGAGCCGGAAGATTCTGCCATGACAGAACTTTCTTATTTCCGGCAGATACGGACTCCGGCTGAATACAGAGTGATACAGCAGAAATTATTATCTTCTTCAGGAAAATTCCGCCGTATGCGTATCGGCGAGGGAACAAAAATTCCGGCTTCTGCCATGATTGATGATATGACTGTCATAGGCAATGACTGTATTATCGGCGAAAATGCGAAACTCGAAGGCTGTTGTCTGGGCGGAGGCGTTCAGATCGGAGCAGATACGGTTCTGAAAGACTGTGTCATCTGCCGGAAAGCTCTGATTGATGCCGGAATGCATCTGGAAAATGCGGCTGTTCCGGAAAGCACAGTTTTATATCCCGATTCCGGAACGGCAAAAAACCGGAAGCATCTTGTTTCACAGGATGACGGCATCTGTGAGGGACTGCCGAAATGGAATACTGCCGAAACAGCTCTGAAAGCCGGTTCTGCCCTGACAGTTCTGAGCAATCGGATTGCTATCGGCTATAGTCATAAAAACGGAGAAAGTCTTGCAGCAGCGGCGGCGGCCGGAGCTGCTGCACACGGTGCATCTGTATGGCTGGGCGGAGCATGTACGCTTTCACAGCTGATCTATCTTGCAGAATTAACAGACTGTGAAATCCTGTTCTGGATTCAGGGCGAAAAAAACATGCAGTTACGGCCTTTTTATGCCGGAGGCTTTCCGCTGACGGAACAGCAGGCCGATCGGGTATGGCAGGCACTGGAAGCCGATACCTGCCGGCATATTCTACAGTCCGGCAGTCTGCATCATGCCGAGAGTCTTCATGCATTATGGGCAGAATCCTGCCGGAAGATTCTGCCTGCTCCGGAATTTGATATTACTGTCAGCTGTGCGAATACAGCACTTCGCGTCATGGCACAGGAGTTATTTTCCGGCGGTACGGGACAGCGGATCACGCTTTCTGTTTCTGAGGACGGCACCAGAATCACGGCATTTTCATCAGAATCCGGAATGCTCCGGCATGAACAGCTTTTATTATTATCGCTTTTATCTTTCAGGGAACAGAATCAGCCGCTTGCACTTCCGGCAGGATTTCATCTTTCTGCGGAAAAATTTGCTGCACAGTATCACGGAAAAATCGTCAGAATTCATGATTTTCAGGATTCCGGTGCAGAACTCTACAGAAAGCAGGGAATCTGTATGGACGGGATTAAATTATTCTGTCATGTTCTCCGGATTCTGCATGATAAGCATCTGACTTTAGCACAGGCAGCAGCATTGCTGCCGGAACTCTGTACAGTTCAGCATGAAGTCAGCACATCTCTGACCCGTCAGAGCATCACACAGCTTTGTGCCTCGAATCCGGATGCAAGAATCAGCATTATCATGCCGCCGCACAGCAAGCTGGTAAAACTGCGTGTTCATGCCGATTCTGTCGAGACTGCCGCCGAACTCTGCGGCTTCTGGGAAAAGAAGCTGCGTATTCTGGAATCAGAAGAAATCTGAAAAGCGGTCTGCTGTTTTTCTGTTATTTTTTATAAAAACTATCCAATTCTATCCGGAAGTCTCTGCTCTGCTCTTGACAAAATCATTGATTTAGATTATAATAGAAATTAAGTATTGCAGTCTCTTTGTCTACAGAGAGAACGTTTTTCTGGATTACTTCTAATTTTTTGGCTGTATGCCTGAAATAAAATGCTTCATCTGTTTTACTCATCAAATTTTCAAACAAGGAAGCCTCTGTGCTTCCGTACTTACTGTCCGTTCTGACGGCACGCAAACCGTCAGCCAAGCAAACTTCAAATGATCACTGCATTTTTCTTTCTGTGAATATAAATTGAGATATTTCTGTCCGGCGATTCACCACACATGCAGCAGCAGAAAGGCACAATGCAGCCATTTGTGCACTATGAAACGAGGTATCTATTGAATAATCAGAATTTACACACGAACCGGAATGCAGGGCAGAATCCGGATTCCAGACAAAGAAAATATCCCCCTGCCCAGAATGCCGAATCCAGAGTCTACCGGACTCAGAGAAAAAATCCGAAATTTCATGAACAGCATCGTGCTCCCGTACGGATTATTCCTCTCGGAGGTCTGAATGAAATCGGCAAGAATATGACTGTATTTGAATGCAGTAATGATATGTTTATTCTTGACTGTGGTCTAGCGTTTCCTGATGCCGAAATGCCCGGAGTTGATATTGTCATTCCGGATTTTTCGTATGTGATTCATCACAAAGACAAACTGCGGGGCATTGTGATTACACATGGTCATGAAGATCATATCGGCGGTCTGGCCTATTTATTAAAAAAAGTCAATGCTCCTGTCTATGCTTCGGCGATGACAATCGGTCTGATCAAGCATAAGCTCGAAGAACACGGCATATTAAACAAAGTTCCCCTGCATGTGATGGAGGCTCGAAAAACAATGAAAATGGGCTGTATGACAGTGGAATTTATTAAAGTCAATCATTCGATTCCGGGGTCTATGGGTGTGATTATCTATACGCCTGCGGGTGTTCTGGTACACACAGGAGATTTCAAAGTCGATTTCTCTCCGATAGACGGTGAACGGATTGATTTAGGCCGTTTCGGAGAACTGGGCAATAAAGGCGTTCTTGCTCTGATGGCAGACTCTACCAATGCCGAACGTGCCGGCTATACGCCTTCAGAAAGCAAAGTCGGGGCATCGTTTGAAAAATTATTCGCCAAAGCCGGAAACCGGAGAATTATTATTGCAACTTTTTCATCCAATATTCATAGAGTACAGCAGATTATCAATATGGCCGCCAAGACAAAACGGAAAGTTGCAGTACTCGGCCGGAGCATGGTCAATGTAATCGCTACGGCTCTGGAGCTGGGCTATCTGGAAGTCCCGAAAAATATTATTATTGATATTGAAACGATTGATGAATATGCTCCTGAACAGCTTGTCCTGATCACAACCGGAAGTCAGGGAGAGCCTATGTCTGCTCTTACAAGAATGGCAATGCATGATCATAATAAAATTAATATTACGCCATTGGATTTTATTATTCTCTCAGCGACTCCCATTCCAGGGAATGAAAAGCATGTGACCAAAGTCGTGAACGAATTACTCAAATCCGGTGCGGAAGTGATCTATGAATCCATGTATGATGTCCATGTTTCCGGTCATGCCTGTCAGGAAGAGCTGAAACTCATGCTTGCTTTGACAAGACCGAAATTCTTTATCCCCATGCACGGAGAATATAAGCATCTTGTCAAGCATCAGGGGCTTGCTCTGGAAATGGGAATTCCGAAAGAAAATATCCTGCTTGCCTCGATCGGCAATGTCATCGAAACGGATGGAAATTCTATGAGAATTGTTGGTCAGGTGCCTGCCGGACGCACGCTTGTAGATGGTCTGGGAGTCGGCGATGTCGGTTCGATTGTACTCCGTGACAGAAAGCATCTTTCCGAAGACGGTCTGATTATTATTATTATCGGCATTCAGAAATCTACCAACGAGATTGTTGCCGGCCCTGATATTGTCTCCCGCGGCTTTGTCTATGTTCGTGAAGCAGAAGACATGATGGTTCAGGCAAAACTGCTCATGAAGCGTGTTCTTGATGACTGTACCTATGCCGAGCTAAGAGAATGGGCATCGCTTAAAACCAAGCTCCGTGACAAGATGTCGGAATTTATTTTTGAACAGACAAAACGCAGTCCTATGATTCTGCCGATTATTATGGAAATCTAAACAGCTGCATTTCAGATTCAGGAAAGGGGTGTGAAAGGTTGAAGCCCAAGTATCATGCAGCACTCTGGGGGCTGACCATACTGCTGCTTCTGCTGACTGTCATCACGACAGCAGTCCTGTACCGCAGCGGTGCAAAATACAGTTTTCTGTACAGTCTGCCGGCATTTCTGCTTGTGGGTGTCACCGGATTTACACTCCTTGACTCGCACAGAAATCGCATTCGTTATATTGCCAAACTCAATAAAGAATGCACCGAGGCCGAACTTGTTACTTTCCAGCAGCTCGATATGGGTCTTTGTGTACTGGATGAAGAAGGCATTCTCCTGCATTATAACGAGTATTTCAATGAACATATTCTTGATGCCGAAGACATGTTCGGCAAGGAACTGAGCAGTTTTCTGCCGCTGAATACTTCTCTGGATTTTCAGGAAATCCATTGGCTGGATTGTTATTATCAGGTCAGGGCTGTCCCGTACGAGGGAGAGGAAAAACATCTGACTGCTTTTCTCTGGAGAGATATTACAGAACTTGAAAAAATCAGACAGGATTATCATAATTCCCGTCCCTGCGTCATGCTGATTATTATTGATAATTACGAAGATCTGATTCAGAATGCAAAAGGAAGCATCCGGCTTGAGCTGAGTGCTTCGGTTGAGAAATTACTGGAACAGTTTATTTCCCAGACAAACGGGATTTTGAAACGTCTCCGGAATGATAAATTCATTGCTGTTCTTGAAGAAGAGCATGTGCAGGCTCTGATTGCAGAAAAATTCCGGATTCTGGACGATGCCCGCAATATTCATGCAGATGACAAGAACTGTGTGACATTCTCGATCGGTGTAGGAGCAGGAGCGGCTAACATGCAGGAGAGCGAAACATGGGCGGCACAGTGTCTGGATATGGCACTTGGCAGGGGCGGCGATCAGGCCGCTGTCAAATCTGATGAAGGGTTCCGGTTTTTCGGCGGTGTTTCCAAGGGTGTCGAGAAGAAATCCAGAGCAAAAACCAGAATTATTGCCGAAGCGATTCAGGATTTAATTCTGAACAGCTCGAATGTCTATCTAATGGGTCACAGATTCGGTGATCTGGATTCGATCGGCTCGGCGTGCGGTCTTGCCGGAGCGGTCAGACTGATGGATATTCCTGTAAATGTGGTTGTCGATCCTGAAAAAAATCTCTCAAAACAGCTGATTTCCCTTGCCGAAAAAGAACTCGGCAAAGATCTGTTTCTGACTCCCAAGCAGGCAATTGATACGATCACGGATGATACGCTTCTGATTATTGTCGATACGCATAATAAAGATATTTTAGAGAGTCAGGAATTATATCAGACAGCAAAAAAAGTAGTTGTAATTGATCATCACAGAAAAAATGTGAATTATGTTGATAATGCCGTTGTATTTCATCATGAGCCGTATGCTTCTTCGGCCTGTGAGATGGTAACGGAACTGATTCAGTATTTCAAACTTGACGAGACTGTCAATTCCTGCTGTGCGGACTGTCTGCTTTCCGGCATCATGCTGGATACGAAAAATTTCGTGATGCGTACCGGAGTCCGGACGTTTGAAGCCGCCGCTTATCTGAAAAAAATCGGAGCAGATACGGTAAAAGTCAAAGGATTATTTTCCGGTTCTATCGAAGCATACAAAAGCCGTGCGGAGATTGTCAGTTCAGCTGAGATCATTGGCTGTCATGCGGTGGCGATCGCACCGGAGGGAACTCCGGAAGTTCGTCTTGTTGCTCCGCAGGCCGCTGATGAGTTACTGAGCATTTCTCATGTAGATGCGGCTTTTGTGATTTATGCCTTTAACGATTCTGTTTCGATTTCTGCCCGTTCGCTGGGAGCAGTCAATGTACAGGTGATTATGGAACAGCTCGGCGGCGGAGGTCATCAAACAATGGCCGCGACACAGATACAGAATATTACTCCGGAAGAAGCCAAAAATCAGCTTCTTGCCGTTCTTGCCGAATTTCCGGCGAGCTGATTTATAATAATTAATTTATTAATTATAAAATTATTTACTTAACAGAAAGGATGAATTTTTCCGATGAAAGTCATTTTTATTCAGGATGTCAAAGGTTCAGCGAAAAAAGGCGATATGAAAGAAGTTGCTGACGGCTATGCCCGTAATATGCTGTTGAAGAAAGGTCTTGCTGTCGAGGCAACTCCTGAAAATATCAACAAGCTCCAAGGTCAGAAAGCCTCTGCACAGCATAAAAAAGACGTAGAAAAACAGAATGCCGAAGAAATCAAAGCTGTGATCAATGATAAGACAGTAACCATCAAGGCCAAAGCCGGTACAGGAAGCAGATTATTCGGCTCTGTTACTTCTGCACAGATCGCACAGGAACTCGAAAAACAGTATCATCAGAAAATTGACAAGAAAAAAATTGTTCTGAAATCAGATATTAAGGCTTTCGGCAGTTTTTCTGCTGAAATCCGCCTGTATACGGGTATTTCAGCCAATATCAGCATTGAAGTTATTGAAGCATAATATCACGGGCGGCACTCTGAAAGCCGCCCTTTATTCAGGGAAAGGGGATTCTGTATGCCTGATTTTGAACATCTCAATATGCCTTACAGTTTAGATGCCGAACAGACAATTCTGGGCGCACTTCTGATTGATCCGGATGCTCTCAGCACAGTACTGGAACTGATCAAGCCGGAGTGTTTTTATGTCGATCAGCACAGGGCTTTGTTCACGCTCATCACAACAATGTCTGCTTCAGGGCATCATATTGATGCAATTACCGTTCTGGACAAGGCAGTCAATGCACATATTTTTGAAACTTCTGCCGAGGGCAGGAATTATCTTGCCAATCTTGCAGAACTTGTTCCGACAACAGCAAATCTTTCAAGCTATTGCAAGATCGTTGCGAATAAATATTATATCCGCTCGCTTGCGGAAACAGCCCAGAAAATTTTAAGCGATATTCAGAACGGCGAAACCAATGCCCAGATGCTTCTTGACGGTGCTGAACAGCAGATTTTCTCTATCCGTCAGGGCAGAGACATCAGCGGTCTGACACCGATCAGAGAAGTTGTTGCTGATACTTATACACAGATCGGCCGTCTTGCAGGCCCTGACAGAGAAAAATACAAGGGTATGGAAACAGGATTTTCTTATCTGGATACTCTGATTTCAGGGCTGAATAAATCTGATCTGATTCTGATTGCCGCCCGTCCGGCAATGGGAAAAACTGCCTTTGCTTTGAATTTAGCTCAGAATGTAGCGAAAACGCATCCGGAAGAGGCAGTCTGCATTTTCTCGCTGGAAATGCCGAAAGCACAGCTTGCCGCCCGTTTGTTATCAACATCTGCACAGGTAGATTCCAACAAGCTCCGCAATGGCAGACTCAACGGTGATGATTGGCTTCGGCTAGCCGCCGGTGCAAGCTATCTGAGCAATATGCCAATCTATATTGATGATACTGCAAGCATTACTGTACCTCAGATCAAGGCAAAACTACGGAGAATCAAGAATCTGGGGCTTGTCGTGATTGATTATCTGGGATTGATTCAGAGCACTCTGAAAACAGAAAATAAAGTACAGGTAATCGCCGAGATCACGCGTCAGCTCAAGATTATGGCAAAAGAACTCAATGTTCCGGTAGTTTTATTATCACAGCTTTCCAGAGGGCCGGAGAATCGTACAGATAAAAGGCCTCTGCTTTCTGATCTGCGTGATTCCGGCTCGATTGAACAGGATGCCGATATTGTATTATTTCTCTATCGTGATGCGTATTATAATCAAGATACTAAAACGCCGAATGTTGCTGAATGCATTGTTGCAAAAAACCGTCACGGAGAATGCGGAACGGCAAATCTGATCTGGGACGGACAGTTCACAAGATTTTCTTCTATGGAGAAATCCAATGCTCCCTCTTGATGCGGTCAGGAATTTTCTGGATAAATATCAGATTCAGAATACGCATATCACCTGTGCATTATCCGGCGGAGCAGACAGTGTCTGTTTATTATACTGTCTGCTGAAATTCCGGAAAAAATATGCTCTGGAAATTTCGGCGATACACATTCAGCATAATCTAAGAGGAGAAGAGAGCCTTCGGGATGAGAATTTCTGCCGGTTGCTGTGCGAAGATCTGAGGATTGATATAAAAATCATTTCTGTTGATGTACAGGCTTATCAGAAACAGCATGGAGTTTCTGTCGAGACGGCGGCTCGTGAATGCCGGTATCAGGCTTTTGAGAAACATGCCGAGGGTCTTGTTGCAACAGCACATACTGCCTCTGATAATCTGGAAACAGTTATTTTCCGTCTGATTCGGGGCACAGGAACAAAAGGACTCTGTGGAATTCCTGAACGCCGCGGGAATTACATCCGGCCGTTATTGCAGTCTGACCGGAAAGAAATTGAAAAATTCATATCTGATCAAAATCTTGATTATATCACAGATTCTACTAATTTTGATACTGTTTATACAAGAAATTTTATCCGGCATGAAATCATTCCGGCATTTTCGGGTATCTGTCCGGATGGTGCGGAACATTCTGTATCTATGATGACAGATATTCTCACACAGGAAGAAGATTTTCTGGAACAGACTGCTGAATCAGTTTATATTCAGCATTATAAAAATCATACTATGCAGAATCTGGACGAGCTTCATCCTGCATTGCAAAGACGCTGTATTGCTTTATTTCTGGAAGCGAATCAGATCAGGCCGGATTATCACATGATTCTCATGATTCAGAAAATAATTTCTCACGGCGGTCAGGCTGAAATCATCCGAGGGAAACTGACAGCCCGCGTCAGTCAGCATATTTTATTTCTGGAAAAACAGATGCCGGAGATTCCTGAAAAAATTCTGCAAATCGGCGAAAATCAGATTTTTCCGGAATATCTTGTCAGAGCGGAATTGCTTACAAGAAAAAATTCTGAAAAATTTGAAAAAATTCACACATTGTTTGCAAATTCTGCTCTTGATTATGATATAATAAAAGAGTCCGCAGTTCTGCACAGCAGAAAAAACGGTCTGCATTTCCGGCCGATCGGGAAAAATCATACAGTTTCTATCAAAAAATGGCTTCAGACTCAGCCCGTTTCAGAAAGAAACCGTCTGCATTATCTTTCAGATCAGAACGGCCTGCTGTGGGTGCAGAATCTGGGCATTGCAGAACACGCCGCCGTGACAGATTCCACACAGAACATGCTAATTCTGCATGTTCACAGAACTGACACGGAAGCAACATCAGACTATCACAATTCTGATGTATACTAAATCATCAAAAAATTAGCAGTCTCGCTTTGAGAGTGCCAATTTTTCAGATATTTCTATTTTTTATATTAAGTCAAAGTCAAAAAGGAGTGAAGCACTTGACACCAAAAAGAAGCAGAGGCATTGCAGCCTATCTGATCATTGCAGCATTGCTGATTTTCCTCGCCGTCTATATGCTGCCCCGCCTCAATGAGAAAGAACCGGAGTACACATATTCAGAGATCGTCTCGCATTTTGATAATCTCGAAGTCAAAGAGTATACACTCGATCTGGGTACAGGTGAACTGAATCTGACTCTCAATGATGAAGAAGAAGTCACGTATTCTGTTCCGAACGTTTCTCTTTTCCTGAATGATACGGAAGATTACAGAATCAAGTATAACGAGAAAAATCCGGATGCGCCGCTGGAACAGGATTATTATAAGATCACAGATAATTCATGGCTGATTACCTATGTTCCGACATTGATTATACTGGTCATGGGCATTGTACTGTTTGTTTTCATGATGCGTCAGGCCGGCGGAACGAAATATACGAATTTCGGAAAAGCCAATATCAAGACGCAGGCCGACAGCAAAAAAGCAACATTCAAAGATGTCGCCGGTGCAGATGAAGAAAAATTCGAGATGGCCGAAATTGTGGATTTCCTGAAAAATCCGAGAAAATATGCCGAAATCGGTGCAAGAATCCCGAAAGGTGTTCTGCTGTTAGGCCCCCCTGGAACTGGTAAAACTCTGCTTGCAAGAGCGGTCGCCGGAGAAGCAGGCTGTCCGTTCTATCCGATTTCCGGCTCTGATTTCGTAGAAATGTTTGTCGGTGTAGGTGCATCCCGTGTGCGTGATCTGTTCGATACGGCAAAGAGAAATGCTCCTTCTATTATTTTTATTGATGAAATTGATGCAGTCGGTCGTCACAGAGGTGCAGGCCTCGGCGGCGGTCATGACGAACGCGAACAGACTCTGAACCAACTGCTTGTAGAAATGGACGGTTTTACCGGAAATGAGAGTGTCATCGTCATTGCCGCTACAAACAGACGTGATATTCTTGATCCGGCTCTGCTTCGTCCCGGAAGATTTGACAGACAAATTGTTGTCGGCTATCCGGATATCAAGGGCAGAGAAGATATTCTCAAAGTGCATACGAAAAACAAGCCGCTTGCTCCTGATGTCAATCTGACGGATATTGCCAAAACAACAGTCGGCTTTACCGGTGCAGATCTGGAGAATCTCACGAATGAAGCCGCTCTGCTTGCCGCAAGAGCGAACAGAAAGGCGATTACCAATCAGGATATTGCAGAAGCGACTATCAAAGTTGTCGCAGGCCCTGAAAAGAAATCCAGAGTCAAGACTGAAAGAGAAGTCAAATTAACAGCTTATCATGAAGCAGGTCATGCAATCTGCACGTATTACTGTCCGCATCAGGATAAAGTGCATCAGATTTCGATCATTCCCAGAGGCATGGCCGGAGGTTATACGCTTTCACTTCCGGAGCATGATAAATCTTATAACAGTCTGAAAGAAATGCATGAAGAAATTATTGTTCTGCTTGGCGGACGAGTTGCCGAAAAGCTGATCATGGATGATATTTCAACAGGAGCTTCCAACGATCTGGAACGTGCGACCCAGACCGCAAGAAGCATGATTACCCGCTATGGATTCAGTGACAAGTTAGGCCCTGTTGTTTATGGCAATGATCAGAGCGAACCGTTTCTCGGACGTGATTTCAGCAGTACGCCGAATTATTCCAATGAAGTGGCCGCTGAAATTGATGCTGAAATCAGAAATTTTGTAGAGCAGGGTTATGCCAAGGCAGAAGAAATTCTCCGTACACATATTGATCAACTGCATACTGTCGCACAGTATCTGATCAAGCATGAAAAAATTGAAGGCCCAGACTTCGAAAAGCTCATGAAAGGCGAATCTCTTGATATACTGGAAGAAACTGAAAATCTTTAATTACAAAATCAGTCCGGAAGCAAGCATTACTTCCGGACTTTCTGTTATCCTGACGATACGATCTCCATCGTACGCTATGCTAGTGCGAGTAAAATCAGGAAAAATGCAGGAATCAATCTGCAATTTTTCTCTGATTTTATTCTAGCACATTTGGATGAAAAAAACAATGACATCGCATGACATGCTAAAAAACGACGATATTTCAAGATTTTCTGATATTTTTAAAAATTCCGTGTCACCCTTTGTCGCCGGATTGCGAAAGGGAATTTTTTTATTTTTTCACTTTCGCAATCGCATGACAGAACATGACATAGCTATAAAATTCTATGCATAAAATCAAAACTTTCAGGAATACTAAATGCAGTCAGAAAATTCCTGAGGAGGTTTTTATTATGAGAATCGGTTCCAGTATCGCATTCAGTCAGCCGCACTCTCTCTATAGTTTTGCATCCATAGTCGGTCAGAAAGAGGGCGAAGGCCCTATGAAAAATTATTTCGATAAAATCGAAGCAGACCCGACTTTCGGAGAAAAAAACTGGGAAAAAGCTGAAAGCAGACTCCAGTCAGATACGTTCGCACTCGCTTTGCAGAAAGGCAGACTCCAGCAAATCGACATTGACTGCATTGTTGCCGGAGATTTAATCAATCAGTGTACGGGTTCGAGCTTCGCTGTCAGAGAAACAAAAATTCCGTATCTGGGCGTTTACGGAGCTTGCTCTACTATGGCAGAAAGTTTATTAATCGCCGGAATGCTCATTGACGGCGGATTTTCAGGCAAATCAGCGGCTGTGACATCCTCGCATTTCTCAACGGCAGAAAGACAGTTTCGATTTCCCCTCTCCTACGGCGGTCAGAGAACTCCCACAGCTCAATGGACATGTACGGCCTCCGGAGCGGCGGTGGTGTCCTCCGAGGGAGGTGCTCCCTTCATTATGGGCGGATGTATCGGAAAAATTGCCGATCTGGGTGTAACAGATACTTCCAATATGGGTGCGGCTATGGCTCCGGCGGCCGCTGATACGATTATGAGATATTTACAGGATACTCAGACCAATCCCGAAGATTATGACGCTATCGTTACCGGAGATTTAGGAAATATTGGTTCTCCGCTTCTGATTGATCTGCTGTTAAAGCAAGGCATTAATATTACAGCTCAACATCAGGACTGCGGATCTCTGATGTTCGATGAACAGAAACAGGATACTCATGCAGGCGGTTCAGGCTGTGGATGTTCGGCAAGTATTCTATGCGGCTATTATCTTCCGAAATTGCAGAATAACGAATTCAGAAAAATTCTCTTTGCGGCGACAGGAGCGTTATTATCAGCCATGTCCCCTCAGCAGGGAGAGAGTATTCCGAGTATCTGTCATCTTGTAGAAATCAGAAGTCAGGAGGGATTAGCTTGCTGATTGCATTCATCAAAGCGTTTCTGATCGGCGGAGTGATCTGTGCAGTAGGACAATTATTGATAGATTATACAAAACTGACTCCGGCTAGAATTTTAACTCTGTATGTTATCGCCGGAGTGATACTCTCCGGATTGGGAATTTATCAGCCTCTGCTGGATTTCGCCGGAGAGGGTGCAGGAGTTCCCTTGACAGGATTCGGCCATCTGTTAGCAAAGGGAGTCCGGAAAGCGATCGAAGAACAGGGAGCACTCGGCATTCTGACCGGAGGGCTGACCTCAGCGGCCGGAGGGATTACAGCGGCACTGTTTGCCGGACTGACTGCGGCGATTATTTTTAAAAAGCGAATCAAGAGCTGAAAAAATCAGGATGCAGAGAATTTCTGCATCCTGTTTATTTCTCCCTGAGATCAATCAGAAGATATATTAAGGATCAGCAATAAATCCATACTTTTCAAGAAAGGAGTAACGAAAGCCTTTTTGCTTTATGTAATCCCAAAAAATTTTCTGCCCTTCCTCAGTCAGGTCATTAAGTTCTTGATATTTCAGATAAAGCCAACCGCCTGTTTCAGTTGATAAAATATCGCCTATATTACATTCTTCTACTCCTATTTCTTCTATTGAAACTGTCCATGAGCTTTCAGGCATGAACGGACATTCTACTATGACATTGCTGTCATCGACTGCTATAACTGCCCAAGTATCTATTGTTATCATGAGACAGTCTCCTTTCAAATTTTGATATTAAGATTTATTTTTCTGATAAATCAGAGACAGGCCTTTTAATAACAGATCATCATCAAGAATAATCTCAGACTTACAGAGCGGAATCACTGTTCCGGAAAGCCCTCCGGTTGCGATGACCGTACATTTTTCGCCGAGTTCCTCTTCGATTCTGGAGATCATCCCGTCAAGAGACGAGGCCGTTGCATACATGATACCGGATTTCATACAATCTATCGTATTCGAGCCGATCACTTTTTTCGGAGCATCAAAACTGATTTTCGGAAGCTGTGAAGTTTTATCGACAAGAGCATTCATAGAAACTGCCATTCCGGTCATGATGACTCCGCCGATATATTGCTTTTTAGAGTTAATCACAGAGAGTGTGGTAGCCGTACCCATATCAATAATAATCTGCGGAACAGGATATTCATGCAGTCCGGCGACAGCATCAACAACCAGATCAGAACCCAGCTGAGCAGGATTATCAATCACGATATTCAGACCCGTCTTGATTCCAGCTCCTATGATCATGACTTTTTTTCCGGTATATTTCATCACAGCATCTTTGAGAGTCGCTGTCACGGACGGAACAACTGATGAAATAATAGCATCATCAATCAGATTTTTATCAATTCCATGCATATCGAGAGCCATCCGGATTCCGGAGGCATATTCGAGGGCAGTTGCTGACTGATCTGTTGACAGTCTTTCTCTGAATACAATTTCATGATTTTCATCGAAACAGCCGAGAACAATGTTTGTATTGCCGACATCAATTGCTAATAACATAAAAAATCTCCTTATTGATTAATTTTCTCTGCCCATTGAATCACATCAGAAACAAATTTCGGTGTAATCGCTTCCGGAATCGGAAAGGGCAGATCAGTATAATTTGCATCATCAATCGGGATGATCACATGTAAATGCTTATCCTCAGCCATGATATGAAGCCAATGATACGGGTCATCATAGCCGAGTTTGATATGCCATATATATTTCTGATCATTACAGATAATTTTTCTTCTGCCTTTGGTTCTGACAGCCATATTACAACACCCTTTCTGCGTGGCGGGTCACATGACAGCCGACATTCACAGAGACAGGAAGTCCGGCGATATGAGTCGCACCCTCTTCGATATTGACATATAAAGCTGTCACCGTTCCGCCGAATCCCTGCGGGCCTATGCCGAGTCTGTTGATTTTTTCAAGCATTTTCTGTTCCAGATCGGCATAGAGGGGCTTCGGATTGCGGACAGAAGCATCACGACAGAGAGCTTTTTTCGCAAGCAGAGCACATTCTTCAAAATTTCCTCCGATACCGACTCCGACTACGATCGGCGGACAGGGATTGCTTCCGGCCTTAGCGATGGCATCGACAACGAAATTAATAATATCCTCATGAGAAGCCGCCGGAGTCATCATTTTTAACTGCGACATGTTTTCGCTTCCGAAGCCTTTCGGACAGACAGTAATCTTGATATTCTCGCCTTCGACAAGCTCCAGATGCAGAACAGCCGGAGTATTATCTTTCGTATTGATTCTTTCGAGCGGATCGCCGACAACAGAGCATCTTAAATAGCCCTCTGTATAGCCTTTAGCGACTCCTGCATTGACCGCATCACGGAGCGTTCCGCCCGTGATATGGACATCCTGACCGAGTTCGATAAATATAACGGCCATACCGGTATCCTGACAGATGGGGAAATCCTCTTCACGGGCGGCTTGCAGATTCGCTAACAGATCATCAAAGACGGCACGGCCGACCGGAGATTGTTCTTCTCCGGCACAGGATTCTATTTTTTTCTCTAAATTCTGAGGCAGGATTTTATTCGCCTGAATACATAATTCAGCGACAGCATCAGTAATTTCCTGAATAGTAATTTCTCTCATACAGCATCCTCCATAATTTTTCCGTTGATCATCACAAAAACAGGATCGTTCATAATATCAAGCGGATCATCTTTGAATAATACCAGATCAGCATCAAGACCGACTTCAATTCTGCCGATTCGATCAGAAACGCCTAAAATATCAGCGGCTTCGGAAGTAATCGCTCTGAGAGCGGCTTCACGAGGCAAGCCGCCTTTCACAGCCAATGCGGCAGATAATGGCAGATACTGAATCGGCACTTCCGGATGATCAGTACAGATCGCAATATGAACACCTTTTTCATATAATTTCGCCGCATTCGAGATTTCGAGCTTACTCATTTCGGGCTTGCATCTGTCGCAGATAACAGGGCCTACAATCATAGACAAGCCCCATTCTCCGAACAGATCAGCGGCGATATGTGCTCCTGTTCCGTGGATGATCACAAGATCAAGACCGAATTCTTTTGAAATTCTGACGGCAGTACAAATATCATCGGCACGATGACAATGAAAATGAGCTTTGACATCGCCTTCGAGAAGCGGCAGAAGAGCTTCACATTTTGCATCATATTCCGGCGGTTCTTCTTCGTCCGGATGTTCTTCAAAACGCTGTAAGCGTTCGGAATAGAGTTTAGCTTTCTGGAGTCCCTCACGAATCAGAGCGGCAGTTGCCATACGGGTCACAGGCATTTCATCACGATCGCTATAGACAGATTTGGGATTTTCTCCGAGTGCAAATTTTATTCCACAGGGCTGAATCATCATTTCATCAGTACAGCGGCCAAAAGTTTTCATCAGAAGCATTTCTCCGCCGCAGGCATTGGCACTCCCAGGGGAAACCAGTACGGATGTAATACCATTCCGGAGGGCTTCTGAAAAGCATCTGTCATAAGGATTGATACCGTCAATCGCTCTCAGCTGAGGCGTGAACGGATCGGAAATTTCATTGCAGTCATCCCCCTCGAAGTCGATTCCGTCCTCGATAATGCCAAGATGAGTATGAGCATCAATAAAACCTGGGAACAGCAGACCTCCTCTGGCATCAATATCTGTTTCTGTAACAGAATCGGGCTTGCCCTGTTCGACAGCGATGATTTTATCTTCTTGAATTTCTACATAGCCATAGAAATGCATATCTTCGGTCATGGAATAAACTTCAGCATTATAGATCAACATAATAATTCAATACTCCTGTTATGATTGGATTTCTTCAGAAGGAATTCCGAGAATGTTCAGAATTTCAGAAACTGCCGCCATCGGACTGTGAGAGGCATCAATGATATGTGTCGCATGTTTTTTATAAATCACATAGCGGGTATGATATAACTCTTCGAGTTGCTGACGGGTATTGTTTCTGACGATTGGCCTGTCAGAATCGGCAATTCTGAAATAACATGTCCGGAACGGTACATCAAGCAGAATCACATGACCATGCTGACGAGCGATTTCGGCATTGATTTCCCGAAGCATAGCTCCGCCTCCGCATGAGATGACTCCGGAGCGATCAGCAAGATCACGGACTGCCTGCGTTTCGAGATCACGGAAATGAGTTTCGCCGAATTTCTCAAAAATTTCAGGAATTTTCATATCTGCCTGCTGTTCGATATAATCATCCATGTCGATGAAATCGCAGTTTAATTTTGCGGCTAATTTTTCGCCGATGGTAGATTTGCCACAGCCCATGAATCCGCAGAGAAAGATTGTCATGATGCATTCTCCTTTTCCGGTGCTTTAAAATTCTGATTAATTTCCTGTTCCATTTCAGAAATTAAATTTTCGATGTCTTCACGCTGGAATCTGGAATTATACCAGATTTCATGAGCTTTGACGGCCTGCCACACGAGCATAGCAGAGCCTCCGACAGCAGTTTTATCGGCTTCTCTTGCTTTTTTCATGAAGAGCGTTTCAGTCGGATTATAAATCACATCAAAGACAGCAGAGCATTTCTGAATCAAAGTATCACTCACCGGACAACGGTCAGTATTCGGATACATGCCCACCGGAGAAGCATTCATGATCAGATCAAATGCTTCATCAAGAGAATCAGCCGGAGCAAGACGGACTTTATATTCTGTATCGGAAACTTTTCCGACTCCTGCGGCCATCTGATGAGCTTTTTCTTCGAGG
>Ga0326513_10000634_pt1 | contig 30016 bp, 18 predicted proteins | sample 2_2465_0518_D_FD_203654 | JGI IMG/M metagenome (GOLD analysis project Ga0326513, IMG submission 203654) | Bovine rumen microbial communities from UC Davis, California, United States - 2_2465_0518 | ecosystem: Host-associated > Mammals > Digestive system > Stomach > Rumen | place: USA...
CACCGTCACTTGTACCACCGACAAGCGGTGGAGTACGCCTAATAGAGATTAACCATTTTTAATATAATAAACAACTAACAAAACAACCTATGAAATTTTACTTGAGTGAAAATGCAATGCTGGCGGCTGTCTGCTTGGCCTTCGGGTTGAGCCATTCGCCACAGGTGTTTGCTGCTACAGGTGGAGAGGCCACGCCCCTACCCGCCGAAGTGCAGCAGGCCAAGAAGATCACGGGTGTTGTCAGCGATGCCATGGGTCCAGTCATCGGTGCCAGCGTCACCGTGAAAGGAACGTCCAATGGCGTGGCTACAGACTTCGATGGAAAGTTTACGCTCAACGTGCCACAAGGTGCCACGTTGGTCGTCTCTTACATCGGCTACGTGTCAAAAGAAGTGAAAGTGGGCTCACAGTCCAACTACCACATCACCCTTGAAGAAGACAAGCAGATGATCGACGAGGTGGTGGTCGTGGGCTATGGCACCATGAAGAAGAGCGACCTTTCGGGCGCATCAGTTTCGCTGGGCGAGAATGCTGTCAAAGGCTCTATTATTACTTCGCTCGACCAGTCGCTGCAGGGTCGTGCCGCTGGTGTCACTGCCGTGCAGACCTCCGGTGCCCCAGGCTCGTCGTCATCCATCCGTGTTCGTGGTACTGCTACCATCAACGCCAATGCAGAACCGCTTTATGTCATCGATGGCGTGCCAGTGCAGAGCAGTGGCAAGTCAGGTGCCGATTATGGATTGGGCGATGCTTTGGGCAATGGTAGCAACTCGACCATCTCGCCGCTGTCAACCATTGACCCGGCAGATATTGTCTCGATGGAGATCCTGAAGGACGCATCAGCTACGGCCATCTACGGTGCACAGGGCGCCAATGGCGTAGTGCTCATTACCACCAAGCGTGGTAAGGCTGGCGATGCACGCTTCACCTATAATGCCATGGCTGCCTGGAACCGTCAGACCAAACGACTTGATCTGATGAACCTGCGTGAGTTTGCCGAATACTACAACAGCTACGCCCAGGTGGGCGAGGCTACCTATACGGGCAACTTCTCCGATCCTTCTCTCTTAGGCAAGGGTACCAACTGGCAGGATGCCGTCTTCCAGACCGCTTTCCAGACCTCTCATCAGGTGAGTGCCCAGGGTGGTAGTGAGAAGGTGCAATACTACGTGAGCAGTAGCTACATGGATCAGGAGGGTACCATCATTGGTTCGGAGTTCAAGCGTTTCTCTAGCCGTGCCAACCTCGATGCTCAGTTGAAGAGCTGGCTGAAGATGAGTCTCAGCGTGACCTATTCGGACACAAAGGATGACTTGAAGCTGGCCGACTCCGACGAGGGCTTGATTGGCTACTCGCTGACGACCATTCCCTCTATACCTATATATAATGTGGATGGGACCTATTCGTCGGTGTCACAGGAGGGCTATACCAACCCCAACCCCATTGCGATGGCCATGATGGACCAGATCTTGTTGAAGCGACAGAAGATGAACGGTAACATCTTCTTTGAGGTGACACCTATCAAGGACTTGGTGTGGCACGCTGAGGTGGGCTTCGACTTAGGTTGGAACAAGGCTGAGACCTACGAGCCGATGGTGGATTTAGGTACGTGGAAGCGTGCCAGCAACGAGGGCCGCATGCAGAAGAACAGCAGCACCTTCTGGCAACTGAAGAACTACGTGACCTACAGCCGCTCGTTCGGCAAGCACTCGGCAACGGCCATGGCGGGTCAGGAGTGCTGGGAGTCGAAGTATGACTTCACTTCCATCTATAACACGGGACTGCCCTCGGATGCAGTACACAACCCTTCATTGGGCACAGGCACGCCACAGATCGGCGCCGGGTTTGGCAGTAGCTCGATGGCATCGTTCTTTACTCGCTGGACCTATAACTATGACAACCGATACAACGCTACCTATACCTATCGCTATGACGGTTCGTCGAACTTCGGTCCCAACAAGCGCTGGGCTGGTTTCCACTCGTTTGCAGGCAGCTGGCGCTTCTCCAATGAGAAATTCGTGGAGAGCTGGGCCAGCAAATACCTGAGCAACGGCAAACTGCGCATCGGCTGGGGACAGACGGGTAACTCGAGCATCGGCGGCTATAAGTGGGGCTCACCTCTGTCGACGATGGATACTGCTCTGGGTACCAGCTACCGCCCGGCACAGATTGCCAACAAGGATATCAAATGGGAGAGCCAGGAGCAGTGGAACATTGGTCTCGACTTAGGCTTCCTCAACGACCGTGTCAACCTGACAGTCGACTGGTATAAGAAGGAGTCGAAGGACATGCTCATGCAGCTGCAACTGCCCTCTTACATGGGTACCAGCGGCAATGGCTCGTCGGCCCTGCAAGCACCTTACGGCAACTATGGACAGATCCGCAACACCGGTTTGGAGCTGACCATCAACACACATCCCTTAGTGGGCAAGTTTGAGTGGGATTCTGAACTACAGATCTCTTGGAACAAAAATAAGCTGGTCAGCCTGTCAGACGGTTCGAGCAATGCCCAGCTCATCGGCTATGGACAGTGGACGGACGTAGTGAGCCTCACCCAGGTGGGCGAGTCGCTCTTCAGCTTCTACGGCTACGTGACCGATGGCGTCTATACTTCCTTGGAGGATATTGAGACGTCGGCCAAGCCAAGTGCCTATCCCACCAACGGCGTGTTTGCCAAGAACTCCACCGTCTATGTGGGTGACATCAAGTACAAGGATCTCAATGGTGATGGCATCATCGACGAGAACGACCGTACCAACATCGGCTCACCACTACCTAAATATACCTTCGGTTGGACCAACACCTTCCGCTATATGGGCTTCGACCTGAGCGTCTTCATCAATGGCTCCGTGGGCAACAAGGTGGGTAACTACCTGAAGATGAAGATGACACACATGAACTCTACTTGGACCAACCAGCTAAAGGACGTGAACGATCGTGCTATCCTCACGCCTATCGATCCCTCCAAGGACTACTCTGCCGGTGTCAACCGCGGCGATGGCCAGCTGATCTACAACTGGTATGATGATATTCACAACGTGAAGCTTTTGAACGAAGAAACAGACATGCCTCGTGCTACCATCAACGACCCGAACGACAACGACCGCTGGAGCGATCGCTATATTGAGGATGGCAGCTATGTGCGCCTGAAGAATATCGCCTTGGGCTATAACTTCCCAAAGAAGATAGTAGGCAAGTGGGGATTGGAGAGTCTCAGACTCTACTGCAACATACAAAACCTGCTGACTATCACTGGCTACGACGGCTATGATCCCGAAATCGGTGCCTCTACCCAAAGTGCTAACGTGATGGGCCTCGACAATGCCCGCTACCCCTCACCTACCACTTATTCGTTCGGCCTCAATGTATCATTCTAACCTACTATCTACCATCCACAACTAATCAAGGATATTATGAAACTGTCAAACATCAAATACACAGCAGTTGCGGCCCTTGCAGCGTTCTCCATGACGTCGTGCGACGATTTCCTCGACAGACCCACGGAGGACAGCTATAACACCGACAACTTCTACGCTACTAACGACCAGTGTCTGGCCAGTGTCAACTACCTGTATAACTCACCTTGGTATGACTTCCAGCGTGGCTTCATCAAGGTAGGCGAGGTGCTCTCGGGCAACTACTACTGGGGGTCATCGCCCTACATGAACTTTTCGGTAAATGGTTCTGACCAGGATCTGGTGAACATGTCGTACTCTTTGTGGGCTGTCATTGGACATGCCAACACGCTCTATAATACGTTGGCTGCCACCAGCGTGTCCAACAAGAACCAGTGTCTGGGCGAGTGCCTTACCTGGAAGGCTATGGCCTACTTCTTCTTGGTGCGCTCTTTCGGTGATGTGCCTATCATCCACGACAACTCCAGCATGTTGGCTTCCGGTGACTACAATAGCCTGCCGAAAGTGAAACGTTCCGATGTCTATGAGTATATCGTCATGACGCTGGAACAGGCTATGAAGGACTTGGAAGGCGTCAAGAATCCCTCTTCTGGTCGAATTGACTACTATTCGGCTGAGGCACTCCTGGCTAAGGTCTATCTGACCAAGGCTGGCGTGACAGGAACTCTTGATGCCAACGACTTGGCCAAGGCTGCCCAGTATGCAAAGGACGTGATCGATCATTCGGACCGCAAGCTGCTTGAGAACTATGGCGATGTGTGGAAGCTGACTTCAAACTTGGCCTCTGAAAGCTTGATTGCCTGGCGATGGACCGTTGGTGCGCAATGGACCAGCCAGAACACCTTGCAGAGCGACCTTGCCCAAGAGGGTATGGATGAGTTTGGAGATGACTGGGGCGGTTGGAACGGATTGTCCGTCGACCTCCAGCAGGCTTTTGGTATCAACCTCTTAGAGAACCAGCCCGATGCCTGGATTAACCATATTGATACGCGTCTAAAAGCTACCATGATGCTGCCGGGCTTCAGCTGGGACTATCTGTGGCAAGACCACGGTGGTTTGGACTTCCTGCGCTTCCTTTATGACGACACGTATAATGCTGCTGCCACGGGTACGCTGCAGACTCCAACGGGTGCCAACTGCGTGAAACACCTCTATGGCAATACCGCCGACCACGTGGCTGCGCTCAATATTGCACCGGCCCGTATGTCGTATGCACTGGCTACGCACATCCTACGCCTGTCTGACGTTTATCTGATCTATGCTGAGGCCATGTTGGGTGCTAATCGTGCCACCTCTACTGATGCCTCCGTACTTGATGCCTTCTATACGGTACACCATCGTGCAGTGCCCAGTAGTAACTATCCCACCAGTGTCTCCTGGAGTGACATTTGGAAGGAGCGCCGTCTGGAATTTGCTATGGAGGGTGACCGTTGGTATGACTACGTGCGTGTGAGCTACTACGATCCGACCTATTGTGTCAACGAGCTGACCAGTCAGAAACGTAACGCTTACTGGGGTCTTAATGATCTTTATAAGGAGTATTACACGTCGGGAACATGGAGTGTTGATCCCTCGAAGCAGGGTTACGATAATGCTACGGCAGTGCCCAACGTGAATGTGATGCTACGTACCGATTCCGAGACGGGTAAGAGCTACTTCGCCCTGCCTATGTCGGCTGAGGATGTGCTCTACAACGCCAATCTGGGTTCTAACGTCGAGGGTCAGCACGTCGACGTGCGTTCTACATACAGCTATTGAAAATAAAACATAAAACATAAATAATAGAATAATGATGACACAATATATGTATGGAAAGATGAAGCGAAGAGCCGTCTTACTTCTTTCATTATGTAATGTCTTATTCCTGCTGTCATCCTGCAAGGATCAGCCCGACAAATATGAGTTGGCCGACGGTACGCCAACGGTGAACTATGTGCGTTGCCTCTCGTCGGAGGTGAAAAACAACAATGATGCTTCTGACATGCACTATACCAATGGTGAACTGGTGATAGAGGCATCGCCTCAGAGTACGCTTGCCTTGATTGGTGAGAATCTGCGTAGCGTCTACGAGCTTTACTTCAATGACCGCAAAGCTGTGCTCAATACCAGTTATATCACCGACAATACGCTTATTGTCGATGTGCCCAAGGACGTGCCCATTCTGGTGACTGACAAAATCTATTTGGTGACTCAGGGGAAGGACACGGTGACGTATGACTTCCATGTCATTATTCCTTCGCCTGTCATTACTACCATGTCGTGTGAGTATGCAAAGCCTGGAGATAGGGTGACCATCAGTGGTAACTACATGGTGAACGATGCGGGTGTACCCTTGGAGGTCTATTTCCGTGATGCCAACGACCAGAATATTGCAGCTACCATCAACAGCATTGCCGATGACTACACGTCGGTGGTGGTAACCGTGCCTGATGCTGCAGCCGAGGGTCCTATCACCATGACTTCCATCTACGGAACGACGCAGTCGTCATTCCACTATTTGGATACCCGTGGCATGCTCTTTGACTTTGACAACGGACGCACTCAGCAAGGTTGGCATGCACGTACTATTACGACGGGTGAAAATGCCCTTTCTGGCAACTACCTTGTGTTGGGTGAAGGGGCTACCATGTCGGCTGAAGGTGGTTGGGACGATGGCAACAACTCATTCGAATATTGGTGTGGTGACTGGAATTCGCCTCAGTCCTATCCCGAGCCTAACGGTGTACGTCTGTTTGACATCGTTGACTTCTCAAAGGCTGAGAACATGAACTTGAAATTCGAGATGTGCATCCCATCAAGCAATCCGTGGGCAGCAGGTGCCATGCAGATTATTTTTGCGCCTACCAGTGCCGTGACGCTCAGTGGCAATAGCCCTGACATCTATGGCGACGTAGTGGCAGGTGCCAACAACACGTTCTTCCGTACAAAAGCTGACGGAGGTCTTGATATTCCTCGTGCTCTCTATCGTCCATGGACGACTACAGGCTCTTACGACACTGGCGATAAGTGGGTTACGGTGACGCTGCCCATCGCTATGAGCTTTGTCTATAATTTCGACGGTTCGGGACTGACGTATAACCTGAAGAAAGAGGACTTTGCCAGTCTCACCATCTTCGTCATCGGTGGCGGTGTCAACGGTACTGAATGTAATCCGTATATTATGATTGATAACATTCGTGCTGTGCCGAACAAGTAAAATTCTAATATTGAATCATTGAAATACTATAGTTATGAAGAACTTTAAGCATATATTCATGCTATTGGCAGTGGCCATCGCAGGCCTGTCGTTGACAGCGTGCAGCGAAGACGATCTGGACACTAACCAGTATCAGGGTGGGGTCGTGCTCAACGCGTTTGGACCCAACCCCGTCATGCGGGGTGGACAGTTGCGCTTCGTGGGTAGTAACCTCGACCAGATTGCCAGTGTGGAAATTCCTGGCACCAGTGCCATCACCGCTATCGATGTGGTGAAATCGGGCGTTCCCTCTGAAATTCGTGTTACTGTGCCCAAAGACGGACCTATCGAGGGTGTCATCACCTTGAGTAGCAAGACTGGCACGAAACTGTCTACAAAGAACGCATTGACGTTTGAAGAACCAATTGAGCTGACTGGATTCAGTCCCGCTTCCGCCATGCCTGGCGACGTGATAAAGATTGAGGGTGACTATCTGAACCTCATTCATTCCTTGGCCTTTACCGACGGTGTACTCGTCAGTGAGAACGACTTCAAGAGCCACGATCGCTATGCTATCACGGTGCAGGTGCCAGAGGATGCCATGACAGGCAAGCTGGAACTCTACACCGCTGATCTAACTGCGCTGGTGGATGGTGGAGAAGGAGAGCTGGACTATCAGATTCTCCAGACGGAAAAAGCACTGGAGATAGGTGTGCCTACCATCAGTAAAATAAAGGGACGTGACGAGGCTGCGGCTTCTGGACAGATAGTGGCCAAGGCTGGTGAGACAGTGAGCATCACTGGTACTTACCTCCACCTGACCGACCAAATTACCGTGGGTGGCGTTGGCGTGAAGGACATTAAGGTGGCCAACGATGGTACTGGAGTCACCTTCACCCTGCCCGCTGAGGCTCCTGATGGTGACATCGTGATTGTCTGCAAGTCGGGCGTTGAGGTGCCCGTCGGTCTGCTTACCACGGTGAAACCGACTGACTGCAAGGCTACGCCAAGTCCTGTGAAAGCTGGACAGGTGCTGCAGATTGATGGCAACGACATGAACCTGGTGGTCGATGTGGAGTTTGCCGATGCTAATGGCGAATATACGATTAATGGCAACCTGAGCGTCATTAATACCACGCAGGCGTATGCTGTGCAGGTGCCGGAGACGGCCACGGAAGGCATCCTGAAGCTGGTGATGGCTAATGGTGCCAGGGTGGAGGTTCCCTTCACCTTGGTGAAGCCTGTAGTGACGGGCTATCATGTGAATCCTGTCAGTGCGGGTTCCGTACTGCAGGTGCAGGGCACCAACCTCGATCTTGTCAAGGTAGTTTACTTCGGTGAGGGTGAGGCCACGTTGGAAGAGGAAAGCGTGACAGCCGACGGAACGTTGCTTACGGTGACAGTGCCAATGGATGGTACATCGGGTGCTCCTCTCTTCCAGTTGGCTAACGCCACAAAGGTGGCAGGCCCGGAACTGAGCATCAACGAGGCAGTGTTCTGCTACATCACTGAAATGCCTGTGTTCACCGACGAGACGAAACCTGCGGCTGGCGATGTGCTGACTGTTCCTGTGAAGAATGCAGACAAGCTGAACAGCGTCCTTGTGAATGGCACGGAGGTGCGCTACGTACTGTCTGAGAAGAACAATACGCTGACCTTCGGCATTCCCGCTGATGCCAAGGCGAAATCGATATTGAAACTGTTGTCGACGAATGGTGAGATAGAGTATGCCATTGAGGTGATTCCCGCAGGGGCCATCACAAAGGTGATCTTCGCTGGTCCGTTTGAACTGACGTGGGGCACCAGCACGCAGGGCATGATTCCCGCATCGGTGTTCGACGACATTCCTGAAGGTGCAAGTGTTGAAATCGTGTTTGATGTCACGGTGACGGGCGACGATGCCAAGATGAAGGTGAACAACGGTAGTTGGAGTCATGTGGACATCACTACTGGCCTGACTCCTGAGACTGAGACGCTTATCTCGTTTCCGCAGACAGGTACTTATCCCTTCACACTCTCTTCGGCCGCTATTGCCAACTTGAAGGCTGGAGCAACCGACTGGGGTGGTATCCTGATTTTGCATGGACAGAATGCCATCCTCAACAAGGTGACGCTCGAAATCACCATTCCACAGGAGACGGTGGTCTGGACGGGCGAACTGGTGGCCGATGACTGGGGCAACCAGCCATACGTGCTGAGCGACGGCGGCGTGGAGCTGCTTGCTGCAGGCATGAAAGTGGGCTCAGTGATTCGCTGCTACCTGACGGCTACCGATGTAACGTGGAACTGCCAGATTGTGGATGGTCACTGGAATCCTAACACGGCATTCCCTGGCTGCGACTTCAGTGCTGAGAGCTGGAATCTGGCAGAGCATAACGGTGCCATCGAGTTTGAAGTGACTGAATATATCTATGAGCACATCACTTCCACGCAATACTGGGGAGGCTCGTTCCTGCTCAATGGCGATAATGTGATATGCACGAAAGTTACTATAGAATAATAAAAACATGATAAGCATTATGAAACTAACGAACAGATTGAATATACTGACCGTCGCAGCTGTGGCTCTTCTTGCCACAGCCTGCGCCGACACCGATGCACAATATGATATCCCTGATGTGGCGGCTCCCGTCCTTGTGTCGGAATCGCCCGCCGTGGCCAGCGACGTGCTGCTTTTCGGTGAGAAAGTCATTACGGTGAAGTTCGACAAGAACATTGGTTTCGCCAGTAAGAACGTGGAAAAGATCACGCTTAATGGCTCGCCTGTGAAAAATGCAGTGGTGCTGGGGGCAAGCACTGACCTGACCATTACTGCCGACGTGAACTTCGACAAGACACAGACGCTCAAAATCCCTGCTGGACTCATCGTGGGTCCACAGGGAAAGACCTATGATCAGGATATCACGCTGACATGGACCATTAATGACCTGGCCGATAATGAGGCCACTGCCATGACGAAAAAATTGGGCTGGGGATGGAACATGGGTAACCACTTCGACACCAGTGGCGATGCGATTAAGAATGGCTGGGGCTACTGGGATGGAGTGACAACGGTGACAGAGGCTCCCTTCAAGAAACTCGCTTCCGTTGGAGCGAAGACGGTGCGCATGCCGGTGACATGGACCGACCACATGGGCGAGGGCAACATCATCAACGCTGACTACCTTGACGAGGTGGCAGCTGCGGTGGACTTGGCCATCGGTGCGGGGCTAAATGTCATACTGAATACTCACCACGACTCATTCGAGACGGGCCTGGGTAGTGCTGCTGACGATGCCAAGGTGGCTAAGGAAGACTCTACGCTGATTGCCGACCTGTGGAAACAGGTGGCTACGCGCTTTGCCTCCTATGGCGACCAACTGATATTTGAGACTTTCAACGAGGTGCATGCGGGTGATGACTGGGGCACTGGTTCGGAAGCACAGTTTGACTTGCTGAACAAATGGAACCAGTATGCCGTGGATGCCATCCGCTCTACGGGGGGCAACAATGCGACGCGCTGGATAGGGGTGTCAGGCTATGCGGCTAATATCCAGTTGACACTGGACAACTTGGTGCTGCCCAAGGATCCTGCTAACCATCTGATGGTCGGCGTGCACTGCTACGACCCGTATGGCTTCTGCCTGCATCCAGTGAATGATGACGGAAGCATCGGTTATAACAGCTGGGGACATAATGCCGATCCGGCCATGTCGGTGGCGGGCAACAACGAGGAGTATATCCTGGCTTTGCTCTACAAGTTGCGTACGGCCTACATCGAGAAAGGTATTCCCTGCTACTTGGGTGAGTATGGTTGCGTGAATCAGCCTTCGGAGCTAGCCAACGCATACCGTAAGTACTATCTGGAGTTCTTCTGTCGTGCAGCGAACTTAGCAGGACTGCCCATGTTCATTTGGGATAACAACTCCAAAGGGACGGGCAACGAGGCCTGTGGCTTGCTGGATCATGCTAATGGCGACTGGATTGGCGAGGGTGAAACCCTGATACCGATGATGGTGCAGGCTTGCACAAGCACTGATAGCAGCTATGACTTTGCGACTATCTGGAACAAATCACCGAAAGGGAATTAAGGAATGAGGTGGTTTTTATTCTTGTTCACGTTCTTGGTGCTGACCGCCTGCGGGGGGAAACAGCAAAAGGACAGGGAGCCGATGGCCGACACTGGACGTACGGAGCGTACTGAGCATTTGTTGGCCTCGCTGAAACGGACGGCAGGGGAAGGTCGCTACCTCTTCGGGCATCATGACGATACCGTCTATGGCATCGGATGGGTGGGCGATGAGGATCGCAGTGACGTGCAGAGCGTCTGTGGCGACAAGCCTGCCGTGCTGAGCTTCGACTTGGGTCATCTGGAACTGGGCGACTCCGTTAACCTCGACGGAGTGCCCTTCAGTCGCATGCGTCAGGAGATTGTGCGTCACTTCGACCGGGGTGGCATGGTCTGTCTGTCGTGGCATCTCAACAACCCGCTTTCAGGTGGAACGTCGTGGGTGGCTGATTCTCTGAAGGAGATAGAGCTACATACCGTAGAGGCCGTACTTGAAGGGGGCGAACAACATGAGCGGTTTCTGGGCTGGCTTGACCGGGTGGCTGATTTCCTCAACTCTCTGGAGACCCCCTACGGTATCAAGGTGCCTGTGGTGTTCAGACCTTGGCATGAGCATACGGGGTCGTGGTTCTGGTGGGGACAGGAAGGCTGCACCGCTGATCAGTATCGCGACCTGTGGAAGCTCACGACAGAACGGCTGAAAGAGAAAGGCGTGGTGAATGTGCTCTATGCCTATTCGCCCAACATGATGAGCGATGGTGGCATGGAAATCTATATGGAGCGCTATCCTGGTGACGAGAGGGTAGACATCATCGGATTCGACCAATATTGCTTTGCAGCCGAGGGTGACACTGCTGCGGTGGCGGCTTTTGCTGCCGACCTTGACCGTAACCTGGATTTCATCTGCAAGGCGGCCCAGCAGCATGGGAAGGTGGCTGCACTGACCGAAACGGGCTATGAAGGCGTGAAGGATGCCTATTGGTGGACACACACGCTGATGCCCGTACTGGCCAAGCATGCTATCAGCTATGTCTTGGTGTGGCGCAATGCCCACGACAAGCCAGGTCATTTCTATGCGCCTTACCCAGGTCATCTTTCGGCGAGCGATTTCGTGGCCTTCTACAATGACCCGAAGACGCTCTTCCTAAAGGATGTCAATGGCCTTTACTTGAAAGCTCAGTAGAACGAATGAAGTCCACATAATAATAGATACACGATGGAAAAATACATTTATAAACTATTCATAGGTGCGCTTTGCCTTTGCTCCCTGCCTGCAGGGGCATGGCATGGTGACGTGAAAGTGGAAACGCCTAAGATGCAGCTGTTGCTGACGGCTGCCGAAGGGGGTGATGTGCGGTTGGTCTATTTCGGGGCAAAGACGGCCACCAGGCAGGAGATAGTCGATGCAGGTGCTGACTTGAACTTCTCGGCACTGCCTGCTTTCGGTACGGTGGACATGATCCATCTGCCTGCCATTCAGGTGCAGCATGCCAACGGCGACCAGAATTTGGAGTTGGAGGTGACTGACTATGCATCGACGGACGAGGGTGCTGCCGTGGTCCACACTTTTACGATGAAGGACAAGCTGCTGCCTTTTACCGTGTGTCTCTGCTATAAAGCTTATAAAAACGTGGACGTCATGGAGACGTGGACAGAGGTGAACCATGAGGAGAAGCGTGCCGTCATACTGAAACGCTATGACTCAGGCCATCTGTCTATTCGTCGCAATGATGTCTGGCTCACCCATCTGCATGGCGACTGGGCAGCAGAGTCGGATGTGACTCAGGAGCCGCTGACACGTGGCCTGAAGGTGATTCGCAACAGCGACGGTGCCCGAAACTCGCATCTTGATGCGCCGGAACTGATGCTATCTCTCGATGGTCAGCCGCAGGAAAACAGTGGACGAACCATCGGTGTGGCACTCTGCTGGAATGGCAACTTCGAACTGCGTATCAATACTACTGACAAGAATTACCATCACCTATATGCTGGCATAGCTCCGCAGGCTGCCGAGTATGTGCTTGAGCCTAAACAGGTGTTTGCTACTCCTCACCTGGCTCTGACCTATAGTGAGGAGGGCATGAGCGGCGCTTCGAGAAACTTCCACCGCTGGGCACGCACAGAGGGCATGCTGCATAGGGGCATGCAGGTGGGTGACATCCTGCTTAACTCATGGGAGGGCCTCTATTTCGACATCAACGAGGAGCGCATGGTCCAGATGATGGAGGATATCAAGCAACTCGGCGGCGAACTGTTTGTGATGGACGATGGATGGTTCGGTTCGAAGTATCAGCGCAACAACGATTCGTCGACGCTTGGCGACTGGGTGACCGACACCAAGAAACTGCCTGGTGGACTGAAAGCTCTCGTAGATGCAGCTAAGCAGAAAGGCATCAAATTCGGCATTTGGATTGAACCTGAAGCAGTAAACACGAAGAGTGAGTTGTATGAACGCCATCCGGAGTGGGCCTTGCAAACCAAGGGTCGCGAACTGAAATTAGGTCGTGGCGGCACGCAGTTGGTGCTCGACATGACAAACCCTCAAGTTCAGGACTTTGTCTTTAAGGTGGTGGACGACTTGCTGACTAATTATCCTGAGATTGCCTATATCAAGTGGGATGCCAATGCCAGCATACAGAACGTAGGTTCACTCTATCTGCCTATGGCCAAGCAGTCTAACCTCTATGTGGACTATCACCTTGGCTTGCTGAAGGTATTGCAACGCGTCCGGGAGAAATATCCCAACGTGGTCATTCAGGACTGCGCCTCTGGTGGTGGCCGTGCCAATTATGGGTTGCTGCCGTATTTTGACGAGTTCTGGGTGTCAGACAATACGGATGCCCTGCAACGGGTCTTCATCCAGTGGGGTACCTCGCTCTTTTTCCCCGCCAACGCGATGGCTGCGCATATCAACCATTGTCCCTATTGGAATACGGGTGGACGGGTGATTCCCGTCAAGTTTCGTTGCGACGTCGCCATGAGTGGACGTCTCGGCATTGAGCTGCAGCCAAAGGACATGACTAACGAGGAGAGAACGCAGGTGGAAACCTGTTTCCGCGACTATAAATCGTTGCGGCAAGTGGTTCAGACGGGTGATATCTACCGATTAATCAGCCCCTATAGCAGGAAAGGTGTGGCAGCCCTGATGTATACGGCGTCTGATTCGAAAGCGGTATTGTTTGTCTATAAGGTTGACAACTACTATAATCAGCCGCTGCCCCGAATCTGCTTGGCAGGTCTGAACCCCGATAAGACCTATACCCTTGTGGAGAAGAATGTGCGTGTTGGTCAGAAGCCTTGCTCGCTCAGCGGCAAGCAGTTCAGCGGCAGGTTCCTTATGTCTGTAGGCATTGAGGTGCCTCTGTGGGAAGACTATGCCAGTCGGGTGTTTGAGGTAATCGTAAAATAAAAACTTTCTGAGATATGAAAACGAATAGGAAGGTCTTATTCTTTTATTCTTGTATTCTTGCATGCAGCCTTTTGCTGCTGACGGGTTGTAAACACGAAACAACAAGCAGTTTCGTAGAACAACACGACGGTAGGCTGTGGTTGAATGGAAAAGAGTACCAGTTTGTAGGCACCAACTTTTGGTATGGTTCCATCCTGGGATCGGAAGGACAGGGTGGCGATCGTGCACGGCTTTTGCGTGAGTTGGATAAACTGCATGAGCTGGGGCTTGATAATCTGCGTATCTTGGTAGGTAGCGATGGTGAACAGGGTGTCACCACAAAAGTAGAACCAACGTTGCAGAAAGCTCCTGGTGAATACAATGACACGTTGTTGGCAGGGCTTGACTTTCTCTTATCCGAGATGGGCAAGCGTGGCATGAAAGCCGTACTCTACCTGAACAACTCATGGGAGTGGAGCGGTGGCTATGGTTACTATTTGGAACAAGCTGGTCTTGGAAAGGCACCACGTCCCAATGAGGCGGGCTATCAGGCTTATATGCAGTTTGTCAGTCAGTTTTCCGACAATGAGAAAGCTCATGAACTGTTCTATGACTATGTTCGTTTCATAGTTGGCCGGCAAAACCGTTACACCTCTTTATATTATAAAGACGATCCTGCCATTATGGCATGGCAGATAGGCAACGAGCCACGTGCTTTTGCTGAGGAGCAGAAGAAGCCCTTTGCTCACTGGCTCAGTGAGGCATCGGCACTCATTCGCAGTCTCGACGACCATCACCTCATCTCCATTGGCAGCGAGGGTATCTGGGGCTGTGAGATGGATAGTGTGCTCTATGAGCAAATCAGTAGCGACCCGAACATCGACTATCTGACGGCCCATGTGTGGCCCTATAACTGGTCGTGGGCACGTCAGGACTCACTCCTTGCCGATGTGGATAGTGCCTGTGTCAAGACGTATGATTATCTGAACCAGCATTTTCAGATAGCCCAGCGACTGAAGAAACCGCTCGTCATTGAGGAGTTTGGCTATCCACGAGACGGATTCAACTTCGCGCCAGCTTCGCCTACGAAGGCCCGTGATCAGTACTATGACTTTATGTTTTCGCTCATTGCCAACGAACCCACCGTCAGTGGATGCAATTTCTGGGGATGGGGTGGTGAGGCTCGCCCTCTGCATGAGCAATGGCAACAGGGAGACCCGTATTTGGGTGACCCTGCTCAGGAACAGCAAGGACTGAACTCTGTGTTCGATTGCGATTCAACCACACTTACAATAATTAGCAAGAATAAACAATGAAAAGATTGATTTTATCGGCATTTACGTGTATGCTCTGCGTTGTAGCAGACGCACGTATCGTGCTTCCAGAACAGGTGGGGGCACACATGGTACTGCAACAGCAGACTCTTGCACATCTGTGGGGAAAGGCCACGCCTGGCACCACTTTGACTGCGAAAGGCGACTGGATGGCTGAGCCTGTGAAGACAAAGGTGGAGAAAGACAGCACATGGCAGTTGAGCGTACCCACCCCGAAAGCATCATTTACGCCCCATTCCATCAGCATTGACGAACAGGGCGGCGAAAGCGTGATGTTTGATGATGTGCTCGTTGGAGAGGTGTGGTTTTGCAGCGGGCAGAGCAATATGGAAATGCCTCTTAATGGCTTTTGGAACTGTCCGGTAAATGGTTCAAATGAAGAGATAGCGACGGCTGGTGAGTGGGCTTCTCGTATTCGTATGGCCACTATACCCAAGACAGGTGCAACCTCTCCGCAAAAATGGGTTCAAGGCAGTTGGCAGATACCTTCCGACGAGACTGCTCCGCAGATGAGTGCTACGGCTTGGTTCTTTGCCAAGATGCTGACCCGCTCTCTCAATGTTCCCGTTGGAATCATTACCTGCGCTTGGGGTGGCTCCAGAGTGGAAGGATGGACCCCACGTGAGCTGGTACAAACCTACCCAGACGTCAATATTGAAAAAGAATGGAAAGACGGTTGGAATGGCCGCTGGTGGGAGTACTATACGCCCATCATCATGTATAATGCCATGTTGCTTCCCGTAAGCCACTATACTGTGCGTGGTTTCTTGTGGTATCAGGGAGAGTCAAACGTTGGCAAGCATGATACTTATCCAGAGCGTCTGGGAAAGATGGTCGAAGTGTGGCGCAATCATTTCGGTGGAACCCCAGAGCAGCTGCCGTTCTTTTTCGTAGAGATTGCACCTTGGGGAGGCTATGGCGATAGTGAGAGTGCAGGACTTTTCCGTGAGTGCTTACACAAGGCAGCTACGATGATTCCTAATAGCGGAGTCATTTCGACCGTCGATTTAGTAGAGCCTTGGGAGCGCGATCAGATACACCCCGCCGAGAAGCAGAAAGTGGGCGAGCGACTTGCCTATATGGCCTTGAACCGAACGTATGGGAAGAAACAGATATGCTGTGATTCACCAGAGTACGACCATTTGGTTGTCCGTGGTAATGAGGTGGAAGTCTTTTTCCGTCATGCCGATGACGGCCTTTCACCCTGGCAGGATATCCGTGGCTTCGAGCTATGCGGGGCTGATGGACAATATCATCCAGCCGAGGCTCGACTGAATGAATCGAATAAGTCGATCATTGTCACCTCGAAAGAGGTCCAGAATCCTGTTAACGTAAGGTATTGTTTCCGTTCCTTCCTGCCAGGCAATTTACGCAATCATCGCAATTTGCCTGTCATACCCTTCCGTAGCGACCGTTAATATTCTCAGCTTTTTCTCTGTCTCACCGCCTCGAACATTAAGATGGCGGCTGAGACAGAGACATTTAGAGAATCAATACGTCCCAACATAGGGATGCGGATGTGAGCATCAGCGGCCTGTCGCCATTGATCGGTCAGGCCTGTGGCTTCAGTACCCATGATAATGGCTGTGGCATGCCGCATGTCGGTATCATAGTAGAGGCGTGAATCTTGCAATTGTGCCGTGAGGATGCGAATATTGTGGCGTTTCAGGAAGTCAATGCATTTCGTTGAGGTGGTAGCTACCGAAGGGACGCTGAAGAATCCGCCGACGCTCGAACGGATAAGGTTGGGATTGTAGAGGTCGGTCAGAGGATCGCAAACGATGACTGCATCTACCGCAGCAGCATCGGCAGAACGAAGAATGGCTCCCAAGTTTCCAGGCTTCTCTACGCTCTCGACAACGACAATCAACGGTGAATCACCCAGTTGCAGGTCATCGAGTTCTATTTGTCGCATCTTTACCGTGGCCATGATGCCCTCTGTACCACCGCGATAGGCTATTTTCTCATAAACTTCTGGCGAGACTTCGTACCGTTTCACGCCGTCAGGGAGTTGTGTTGGGACGATGCCGCCGATTTCGGGGCAGTGGAAAATACTGTCAATCAAGAACCCGCCCTCAATGCAATGCTCCAGCTCTCGTCGCCCCTCGACGACGAAAAGTCCACTCTTGCGGCGTTCGGCCGATTTCTGTTGCAGGGCGACGAGTTGTTTTACCTTCGGGTTCTGCAGGCTTGAAATGAATTGTTCTGTCATGCTGCAAAGGTAAGAATAAAAACGGTAATGTGCAAAAAACTTGCAGCCAAAATACGAAAACGGTCACCCTGGCTGAACTTGCCTTTGGGTGACCGAAATCTTTTTTAATGGTGTTTTAATAAGACGGGGTTGACTTCACAGCCTGCCCGTTGCAGTGTTTTAATCTTTAAATGATTTATTATTATAGAGAAAGCATAGAAATTCCTTATCAATATCACCCGTCAAGCAGACGATGGTCATTGTTTCACGTACGTTATCCTCGCGTAGCATGATCAGTTCCACTGTCTGTCCTTTACGGTTCTTGCGGGTGTAGAAAGAGCCACGAAACTTATCGTTTTCGAAATTGTCCTCGGCCTTGAAGCGACGGGCGTGCTTTTTCAATAGCAGTTCTGCCCGTTCGTAGTAGTTGGCTGGTGCATTGACAATACGTGCGCTCTTTAGTTTGCTGACAGCCTGTTTGAAGGCATCAGTATTTCCCTCTTCAAAGGGATGATGTTCGGCTATCTGCTCCATCATTTTCGGACTTACGGTAATACATTTCACCATCGAGTCGCCTTCATACATAGTCATGAATTTCTTGGCGAAGTCCAATGCCTGCTGGGCCTCTGCAGCCATCGCTATGGCCATTGTCAGGAACAGTGTCAGAATAATCTTCATACCTTGTGTTCGTCTGTTGTGTGCTCAGTCGCTTCGACGTTATTTCACCAAAGTGGTATCAGTCGATGGCGTAAGTACTGACACCAGCGAGTCGGCCTGCCTTGCCTGGCTAAAGCCTTCTCTCATCAGCTGTAGTGCATCCTCCATCTGGTCGTATGCCATACTGGGATCGTCGTAAGTGTCTTTATAGTTGGCATAGTTGATATCGTCTGCCTGTTGATTGGCGTGATTGGTCGAAAAGTGAATCGCCTGTCCAAAAGCCAATATGACGGCCACGATGGCGGCTGCACGGAGTAGCGGACGCATACGTTCGCTGAGGCTCACGGTACGTGCTTTTACCCTTGGAGCACCCTCGGTCAAAGCCAGGATGCGGTCGGTGAAGTCGGCACTCAGCTTCTCCTTTGGCTCGAGTGCAGCGAATATCGGTTGATATTGGCGCAATTCTGTGGGCACCTCAGCTTCTTCTTGAGCGAAGAAGTTGAGAAGGATTTGCTCTTCCTGCAAGGTGGTTTCACACTGGAAGTAGCGCTCCACGAGTTGTTCTATGTATTTATAGTCCATACTTTTCGGTTTCAAAAAATCTTTGTTTGATGGTCTGCCGTGCACGGAAGATATTCACCTTCACTTGTTGTTCGTTGATGTTCATCATCTGTGCAATTTCTTTGTAGCTTCGTCCTTCGATATCACGCAACTGCATGCAGGAGCGTTGTTTCTCGGGAAGTTCATCCATGAGTCGTTTTACCAATTCTACCCGGTCGCTGCTTTCGGCCATTCTTTCTGGGTTACTGGCTACCGACGTGTCGGGTGCATCGTGCTCCTCAGTGTCCAGCGTCAAACTTTGGTTGTCCATTCGCTTCTGCCTGTCGAGGGCTAAGTTTCGGCAGATACTGGTGGTAAAGGCTTCGATAGAGTCTATTTTGTCCCATTGTTCTCGGCGGTTCCACACTCTAATCATCGTTTCTTGCACAACATCCTCGGCCTCCGCACGATTCAGCGTAATGCGGAGCGCCAGCCGGAAGAGCATGTCCTTCAGCGGTAGCACGTCGGCACGAAAACTGATTTCTTTCATCCTCTATTTTATATGACGATTAGTGCAGGCGAAAAGTTACACCAAAGTCCGTATTTTTTTTATTCTTTTGTTAAAACGTTCGCCACCTCTGTTTTATTTTTCCAAATGCTCTATAAAATCTTCCTGTTTTTACCACTTTTCCCTGATAGGAGAAATTGGAGCACATTTTGATAGAATTATTTGTTTAGTATAAAAATAATTTGTATCTTTGCCCACAGAAAGGTCAAGGGGGACTTACTTCTTATATTTGCCAGGATTGGTAATCTGATTAGTTCCCCCATTACCTTTTTGCCAAGCCCACTTTTTATTAGTAAAACAAATTTAGGCCGAAAAATTTGCTCCGTTCGGAAAAATTACCTACCTTTGCAGCGGATAAAACAAGAAGACAGATGAGTTTGAGGATTCCGACACGAGTAAAGATGTCGGGATTCTTTGTTTTATCACGCAAAAGAAAAACGAATAAAAGAAAAATAATTATGGCTTACATGTCACAAGAAGGCTATGACAAGCTCATTGCCGAATTGAAACACTTAGAGGGTGTGGAGCGCCCAAAGGCATCGGCCGCCATTGCGGAGGCACGCGATAAGGGCGACCTGAGTGAGAACAGCGAGTATGAAGCAGCCAAGGAGGCTCAGGCCCATTTGGAGAGTAAGATTAACCAGCTGAAGTTGGCTATCAGCGAGGCTAAGATTGTCGACACCTCACGATTGAGCAGCGATTCTGTTCAGATTCTTTCAAAGGTAGAGATGACCAACCTTGCTAATAAGGCTCGTATGACCTATACCATTGTCAGCGAGAGCGAGGCTAACCTGCGTGAGGGGAAGATATCAATCACCACCCCCATTGCTCAGGGATTGCTGAACCACAAGGTGGGTGACGAGGTTGAAATCAAGATTCCCCGTGGCATCATCAACTTGCGTATTGAAAAAATCTCCGTTGGATAAACGATGTGCTTCGTAGGCTTATGAGCCTCTTGAGTCCTAACAAACCTATTAACAAAAATCATTATGGATATTTTTAGTAAAATTGCCGCTGGCGAGATACCCAGCTACAAGTGTGCCGAGAACGAGGAGTTCTACGCATTTCTCGACATTAATCCACTGGTGGAGGGCCATACGCTGGTCATTCCCCGTCGCGAAGTGGACTATTTCTTTGATATGGCCGATGACGAGTTGGCACGCTATCAGCAGTTTGCCAAGCGTGTGGCGATAGCTATCAAGAAGGCTTTCCCTTGTAAGAAAGTGGCTCAGGTGGTGCTTGGCCTTGAGGTGGCCCATGCCCATATTCACCTGATTCCTATGCAAAGCGAGGCCGACGCAGACTTCCGTCGGGAGAAATTGAAGTTGAGCGAAGAAAAGTTCAAGGAAATTGCCGACAAGATACGCACAGCCTTCGAAGGGTAAAAACATGGTCAAAAGATTCTTTTTATTGTTGGTTACGGCTTTGCTGGCTGTAACGACTAAGGCGCAGACGGCTGTAACTTTGCCTGCTGATGCTACGATTGAGGATGACTGGTTGGCTACGTTTACCATGCATAGTTCCAGTGGTGAAGAGCCTGTGAGTGAGACTATGAAAGTAGCTTTCTTCGAAGATGAAGTCTATTTTAATCTGCCCAACCCCATTGCTGGTAACACCTGGGTGAAGGGAACATTGGTGAATGGCGTTGCCACCTTTTCTGCCGGACAGTATTTAGGCAACTATCAAGGAGCCGTTTACATGGTGGGTCAGGATACAAATGGTTTGTGCGACGTTGTATTTACCTATGACGAGACGAAGAAAGGCTTTGTACTTGGCGACATGCAGATTGTGCTGAGCGCCAGGACAACATCCATTGAGGCATGGGCTTATTATACGGGTATGACCGTGGTGAAGGGTGGAGCTGTTGTTGATGAGCAATGGAATTGCAGCTATACGATGCACTATAAAACCGCTGCCGGCGATCAGACGGAAAGTGGAACTGAATCTATTGGGGTGATTATCAATGGCAATGAGGTGTCGTTCAATTTCCCTAATCCGTTGAATGGCAATGCGTGGATCAAGGGTACGATCGATGGCTCGGTTGTTACTTTCCCCAAAGGTCAGCAGATGGGAACCTATGCAGGTGAGCCTTTCTATTTGGTAGGTCTCAATGAATCGGGTCTGTGCGACGTTGTTTTCAACTACGATAGTGCTAAGGGCGTGTTCAACTTAGGTGACATGTACCTGCTCATCAATGCAAGTATTGATAGCCACGATGCCTGGTGCTATTTCTCAAAAGTCACTATTTCCAAAGGATCCACCGTCATTGATGACGAAGACCCTGTTGTCGTTCCCGATGGATTGTTTACACAGGATTATCTGTTCAAGGGCACCAGTATTGTCTATAACAACGAAGGAAATTTCGACCATAATGAGTCAGTACAATGGCCAATTAAGGTCGGTTTCATCGGAAGTGAGGTCTATATTCGTGGTCTCTGTCAGTTCTTGCCGATGGCTTGGGCTAAGGGTGACGTAGCCGATGGCTATGCCACATTCCCCAAGGGTCAGTTGCTGGGTAAGTCGCCTATGTCGGTCTATCTTTGTGGCTTGCAGTATGGTGAAATGAGTGATGTGATATTCGAGTTGGAGAACCAGAACTTGAAGGGCAAGAGCTACATTTATATTAACTCTGCTAAGAACACGCTGGCTCCATACGCTATCTATGCAGGTGTCAACATCAGCAGAATGACTCCCAAGGCTGCTACTCCGACCGTTCCCACGATTGAGCATTACCAGCAGTATTTGCCTGAAGAAGGCTATGCAGCCCTGATGCTGACAATACCCACGTCTGATGTGGATGGCAACGTCATTGCTCCAAGTTGTTTAGGCTATCGTCTCTTTACTGAGAAGAATGGACAGGTGGACATCTATACTTTCACCAAGGATAAGTATATCGATCTGCCTGATGAAGAGATGACGGTTATTCCCTACGATCTGTTTACGGGTTACAACTTCTATACGGGAGGAAGCATGGTTTACATCAACGATAACCTTGAGATGAATGATCGTTTGGGTGTGCAGAGCGTCTATAAAGTAGGAAAGGATGAGCGTGTGTCTGAAATCGCATGGGTTAAGATTTTCAATCCAGACGATGTAAGTCCGACTCAGCGCAGCATTCGTGTAGAGAGTGTCACATTTACCGACCTGCAGGGTCGCAAGGCCTCACCCTCTACTCATGGCCTGCTTATTAAGACCGAGCGCCTTAGTGATGGTACAGTGCGCAGTACGAAAGTGTTGCGGTAAGGATAAGAAATAACGGCTACGAATTTCGCAAGATTCGTAGCCGTTTTTTTGTATGTGCGAAATAACGAGTTTGGCTTATCCGAAGAAATCGCCGGATTGCTGTTGGTCGTAGCTTGAACCATCGAAGCAATGGGTGCAAACATTTTCCTTGGGGAGACCGATGGAAGCGATGAGGTCCTCGAGGGTGGCGAACTTCACAGATGAGAGACCTAATCGACGGCCTATTTCGGCCACCATGCGCTGATATTCAGGCGAATCGGTTTTAGAATACTTGTCGAGGTTGGCCTTGTCATCACCCTCAAAGTCACGGATGACTTGACGAGTTATCAGTTCCAGGTCACTCTTTGATGCCGTGAAGCCGATGAATGGACAGCCATAGACCAATGGAGGACAGGAGATACGTACATGAACCTCCTTGGCTCCATTTTCAAAAAACTCCTTCACATTATCACGCAACTGTGTGCCACGCACGATGGAATCGTCACAAAATACCACTTTTTTGTCCTTCAGCAACGAAGCGTTGGGTATCAGTTTCATCTTTGCTACCAAGTCGCGGCGGCTCTGGTTTCCGGGCGTAAAGGAGCGGGGCCATGTCGGTGTATATTTCAATACGGCACGTTTATAGGGAATACCGCTACCTTCTGAGAAGCCCAGGGCCATACCCACGCCTGAGTCGGGAATGCCGCATACCATATCGGCCTCCACGTGGTCTTTCTCTCCCATCATCTTACCATTGCGTTCGCGTACCATTTCGGTGTTGATACCTTCGTAGGTCGAGGCGGGGAATCCGTAGTACACCCAGAGGAACGAGCATATCTGGCAGCGCTTGAAAGCAGGTTGAATCACCTCAATGCCATTAGTGGTCAGTTTGACAATCTCACCGGGCCCCAGGTCTCGTACAATCTTGAAGTCCAGGTTGGGGAAGCTGGTTGTTTCAGAAGCTACCGCATAGGCCCCTTCCTTCTGTCCGATAACCACAGGCGTGCGTCCCAAGAAGTCGCGTGCTGCAATGATTCCGTCCTCTGTGAGAATCAGCATTGAGCAGGAGCCTTTGATGGTCTGGTAGACGTGATTGATGCCGTCGCGGAACGTGTTGCCCATATTGATGAGCAATGCCACCAGTTCTGTTTGATTGATTTTGTTGGCGCTCATCTCACTCAGATGCATGCGTTGTGCCAACAAGTCATCAGCAATTTGGCGCTGATTATTAATCTTAGCAACTGTGCAGACGGCATAGCGACCCAAGTGCGAGTTGATGATAATAGGTTGTGGGTCGGTGTCGCTGATGACGCCAATGCCCTCATTACCCTTAAAATCGTTCAACTCATCCTCAAATTTCGAGCGGAAATAATCGCGCTCTAATGAGTGGATGGACCGGTTGAAGCCGTGTTCACGGTCGAAGGTGACAAGACCCGCACGCTTGGTGCCTAAGTGTGAGTGGTAATCGGTTCCGTAAAACAAGTCGTTTACGCAATCCTTGGTAGAGATGGTTCCAAAAAATCCGCCCATAGTGGTTTTTTATGTTGTTGTGGCTGCAAAGGTACTAATAATTGTCCGAAATCGGCAAGAACGTTGCATTTTTTTTCTTTCTTAAGTCGATTTGTTGATTTTGCGTAATTGTGAAATCATAAAAATATAAAAATAAGTGTTGTTTCTTCTTATAATAACTAAATAATGTGTAACTTTGCGCCGATTTTGTGCGAAATTGCACTTATGAAGTTATTTTTTGATGTTTTATAAACTAAGATGAACGTAATTACAAAGACCCTTCAACTGGCTGATGGAAGGACCATCACCATTGAAACCGGGAAAGTGGCAAAACAGGCCGACGGCAGCGTTATGCTTCGCATGAACAACACCGTGCTCCTCGCCACTGTTTGTGCCGCAAAAGATGCAGTTCCCGGAACGGATTTCATGCCGTTGCAAGTAGATTATCGCGAGCAGTATAGTGCTGCAGGTCGTTTCCCCGGTGGATTCACCAAGCGCGAAGGTAAAGCCTCGGATAATGAAATCCTCACATCGCGACTCGTGGACCGCGTTCTCCGTCCACTTTTCCCCAGTAACTATCACGCTGAAGTATTTGTCAATGTCATGCTCCTGTCTGCCGATGGTGTAGACCAGCCTGATGCGCTGGCAGGTTTTGCTGCCTCGGCTGCCCTTGCATGTTCCGATATTCCTTTCGAGTGCCCCATCTCGGAAGTTCGCGTGGCCCGCGTCAACGGCGAGTATGTCATTAACCCCACCTACGCTCAGATGAAGCAGGCTGACATGGATATCATGGTCGGTGCTTCGGCTGATAATATTATGATGGTGGAAGGCGAGATGAAGGAAGTTTCCGAGCAGGATTTGCTTGGTGCCTTGAAGGCCGCTATGGATGCCATCAAGCCTATGTGTGAGCTGCAGGCTGAACTGAGCAAAGAGCTTGGTAAGGATGTGAAGCGTGAGTATGACCATGAAGTGAATGACGAGGAGCTGCGTGCCCGCATGAAGGAGGAGCTTTACCAGCCTGCTTACGACATCACCAAGCAGGCCCTGGAGAAGCAGCAGCGTGCCGAGGCTTTCGAGAAGTTGCTCGAGGACTTCAAGGAGAAGTTCTTCGCAGAAAGAGCAGCCAAAGCCTCAGAGACCACAGAAGCCCCTGCCATCTCCGACGATGAATATGCAGCCATGATGGATCGCTACTACCACGATGTGGAGCGCGACGCCATGCGCCGTTGCATCCTTGACGAAGGCATTCGTCTCGATGGCCGCAAGACCACCGATATTCGTCCCATTTGGTGCGAGGTATCGCCCCTGCCCATGCCTCACGGAAGTGCTATCTTCACCCGTGGTGAGACACAGAGCCTCTCTACTTGTACCTTAGGTACGAAGCTCGATGAGAAGCTTGTTGACGATGTGCTTGATCATGGTTATATGCGTTTCCTGCTTCACTACAACTTCCCCCCGTTCTGCACAGGCGAAGCTAAAGCTCAACGTGGTGTAGGTCGTCGTGAGATTGGTCATGGACATTTGGCTTGGCGTGGTCTGAAGGGCCAGATTCCCGAAGACTTCCCCTATACGGTTCGTCTCGTCAGCCAGATTCTTGAGTCCAACGGTTCCAGCTCTATGGCTACTGTGTGCGCAGGTACACTGGCCTTGATGGACGCTGGTGTTCCCATCAAGAAGCCTGTCTCAGGTATTGCAATGGGTCTGATTAAAAATCCTGGTGAGGAGAAGTATGCCGTGCTGAGTGATATTCTTGGCGACGAGGATCACTTGGGCGATATGGACTTCAAGACCACAGGTACGAAGGACGGTCTGACCGCAACGCAGATGGATATCAAGTGCGACGGTCTGTCGTTCGACATCTTAGAGAAAGCACTTATGCAGGCTAAGGCTGGTCGTGAGCACATCCTCAACTGCCTGACCGATACGATTGCCGAGCCTCGTGCCGACTTCAAGCCTCAGGTTCCTCGTATTGTCCAGATTGAGATCCCGAAGGAGTTTATTGGTGCTGTTATTGGCCCTGGAGGCAAGATTATCCAGCAGATGCAGGAAGACACCAAGACCACCATTACCATCGATGAAGAGGATGGCGTGGGCAAGGTGCAGGTCAGCGGTCCTGACAAGGAGTCAATTGATGCAGCCTTGGCAAAGATTCGTGCCATCGTGGCTATTCCCGAAGTAGGAGAGGTCTACGACGGTGTTGTACGTAGCATCATGCCTTATGGATGTTTCGTAGAGATTATGCCTGGCAAGGACGGTCTGCTCCATATCTCGGAGATTGACTGGAAGCGTCTGGAGACTGTTGAAGAAGCCGGTATCAAGGAAGGTGACCACATCACCGTGAAGCTCTTGGAGATTGATCCGAAGACTGGTAAATACAAGCTCTCACATCGCGTACTTATTCCGAAGCCCGAAGGTTATGTAGAGCGTCCTCCACGTCGTGAGCGTGGTGAGCGTCCTGAGCGTGGTGAGCGCGGTGAGCGTCGTCCTCGTCCTGAGCGTGGCGAGCGTCCAGAACGTGGTGAGCGCTCCGAGCATCATCGTCATGAGCGTGGTGAGCGTCGTCCTATGGGCCAGATGGCCGAAAAGCTCCAGCAACTTGGCGAAGAGTATCACGATCCTGCCGAGCAGCGTGAGCCAAAGGATTTCAGCGATGCTCTTGATCACATGGATTTCTAAAATATTTTAGTAGTAAATAAGGCTCCGCCAATTGTCATTGGATGATTGGCGGAGTTTTTTTGTGAAAGTTGTATAGGGATATTGAGTTTGGGGACTCCCCGTAAGTTTTTTGTTATATCCCATGCTTTTTGTTGTTTCTCAGTAAAAAAGCAGGGAAAAAGCTTGCATTTTGCTTATTTTTTTTGTATATTTGTCGTTGGAAAAAAACAGAAGCTGGCCCAAAGACATGGTCTTGCAGCGGCCGCTGCAAGATATTGCCACGCTCGCCGCAAGACATTGCCACGCCCGCTGCAAGATATTGCTACGTTCGCTGCAAGCCTTATGAAGCCAGCTCATTTCCCCTTTTCCCTTAGCTCATTTCCCCTTTTCCCTTAGCTCCCCTCCCCTTAGGACTAAAGTATCAGGAAAATCTGCCTCAAAATGCCCCTTAAAAATACAGTGAATTAGGTGGCTCGAGCCATAGGTATTTCTGGCTCGAGCTAAATCGAAGTTTGGCTCGAGCTATTTTGCGATTTGGCTCGAGCCAATTTTTTCATGCCAATTTTCATGGTATTTTAATTATTCTAACCACTCTTCTCTTACAATAAATTAACCTAAATGTGTGGAGTTAACACTTTTTTTTAGCTTTAATAAAAAAAAACTTGGAATTTTGATACAAGTTATGGATTTTTTGATTAAATTTGCACCGATTTAGTGTGCATAGTCCTTAGCAGACCCCTGAAGGTCTTATAAAGCTACGTGCGTACATTATTTAATAATATGAAGATACTTACTAATTCTTTTATTTACTAACTTTAAAAACTAGCTTATGAAGATTTCAAAACTACTCGTTTTGAGCGCACTGTTTGCAACAGCAACAAGTGTGAAAGCAGAGGTGCCCGACGGCATTTGGCAGATGCCCGAGCCGCAGGGTTTGGAGTTCACTACATTCTCTGACGAAGTCGACGAGAATGGTGATGCCATTCACTATTACCTCTACAATCCTGGTGCTAAGATGTTCTTTGCCAGCGGCAACTCTTGGAACACTCAGGCCAGTGTGAGAACTTTCGGTTATCCGTTCTGGGTGACCTATTCTACTGAGGAAGATGCTCCTGAGGGTTCTTATGAACTTTGGAACTATGTGAACAATGCAGACCGTACTGACGTGACGGGCAATCATAACTTGTTTACCGATGATGGTGGTTCTACGTGGGTCGATCACGGATCACAGGGCAACTATTCTTGGACTTTCACCATCGTAGGTGATTTCGTCCGTTTCCAGAATGTAGCACTTATCGCCGATGTGCCTGACTACGCTGGTAAGTACATTGGTTGGACTGGTGACTATGCTGGTGAAAAGAACAGCTCTATTCTGCGAATGATTGCTCCCGACACAGAGGGCACTTGCATTGACTGGCGTGCTGTGACTGTTGCTTCTTACGAGGCTTTTGTTGCCGACGAGGCTGCATACGGTGCCTACACCAATGGCGTGGAATGCTTCTTCTTGGCTAAGCAGCTGCGTGACTTGCTCGTCGAGGGTGAGGAAATCGGTGCCGACATTGCCGGTGCATTGGCTGTCTATACCAATACCTCCAGCACAAAGGCTCAGCTGACTCAGGCTATTGCCGATGCTAAGGAAGCTATTGATAAGCGCAAGCAGGAGTTGGTCGATCAGGGCTATGACAATGCTACTGTCGAGAATCCCGTGGTTGTTTCTGACAAGTTCTTGAAGAACTACGACTTCAAGGGCGACGACCTGACCACTGGCTGGAAGGGCACCTCATTTGGCTCTTATGGACCGAAGGAGAATGCCGAGCACTACAACAAGACTTACGACACCTATCAGGACGTAAATGGCGGCCTGCATCCTGGTGTCTATGCAGTTGGTGTGAACGCTTTCTATCGTGCTGGTAATGCACAGCCTGCATGGGATAACTACAAGGCACAGAATGCTCAGTCCAAGTATGCCAAGGTGTATGCCAAGGTAGGTGCCACCGAGCGTGAGTCTGCTATCGTTTCTCCTTGCAGCGCACTGATTCCTGACGGAACTCAGGTTGTTGGCGCTTGGTCGCAGTGTGTTGATACCGACGAAGACGGTAACTCTACTACCTACATCATTCCTAACAACATGGAAGGTGCTGAGTATGCAATGCATACCATGGGTCTCTATGCTAACAAGGTGCTGGTTGCTGTGAATGCCGATACCGATACCCTGCGTCTCGGTGTCCGCAAGTCGGCAGGTGTCGACGGTGACTGGTCTATCTTCGACGACTTCTCTCTGACTTACTATGGTAAGGGTGCTGACGCTTGCAACCTCTATCTGACTGAGGCTCTGAAGAACTTTGGTGAGGTGTCCATCGAGGATGGCGTGCTCTACACACCTGCTTACCTGGAGGCCTACAAGGCAAAGATTCAGGAGGAGCATGTTGCTAATAGCCTTGACGAGGTGAACGAGGTGCTGAATGGTATCGAGGAGGCTTACAAGGACCTGCAGAAGAACATGGAGCTCTGGAGTGATTGGCAGAAGTTGGTAGCCAAGATTCAGGCTTACACGGCTGACTCAGAGAACGACCAGTTCGATACTGTTGGTGAGATGGGTGACTACCTCCTGGAGGCTGGCCCCGACGGCGAAGCTGTTGAGGACATCATCGAGGATCCCAGAATGACCAACGAGGAGCTGGAGGCTGAAATTGCCAAGCTCAACGATATGATTGATCGCTTCAACGAGGAGTACAAGAACAAGATGGAGCCCGGTGTGGCTGGCAATGCCGACCGTCTGCTGAAGAATCCTGGATTCGATGACGATAAGGACATTAACTACGGTGGTGCTGAAGGCTGGACAGTCGATCGCATTGACGGTGGTAACGTCGTTCGTGGTCCTCTCGGACAGGGTAACAAGGATTTGATGGAAAGTGCTCTGGGTTACATGAACTACTGCTTCGAGTCTTGGCATTGCCACAAGTGGGACATCTGGCAGGAGATCCAGAATGCTCCCGCTGGCCTGTATGAGCTTCAGGTGCAGGGTTATGTACGTTGCGAGGTAGGTGGCTACAACCGTGGTGACGAGCTGGTAGATCCTTACATCTCTCCCGTATACCTCTATATGAACAACGCTCTGAGCCAGTTCCCCAGCGTCTACTCTGAGACTCCCGCTGAATTGGGTCATGAGTTCACAACTGTTGAAAGCTGGACTACTGAGGAAATCAATGGCAACCTGTATCCTAACTCAATGGGTGGCGCTGCTCAGTGCTTCGCATGGGATATGTACAAGACCAAGGCTTATGGTCTGATCATGAAGAAGGGTGATCCCTTC
>Ga0326513_10000635_pt1 | contig 29998 bp, 36 predicted proteins | sample 2_2465_0518_D_FD_203654 | JGI IMG/M metagenome (GOLD analysis project Ga0326513, IMG submission 203654) | Bovine rumen microbial communities from UC Davis, California, United States - 2_2465_0518 | ecosystem: Host-associated > Mammals > Digestive system > Stomach > Rumen | place: USA...
CGCGCCTCATCGCGCTTGCCGTCGAACTTCTCCAGCTTGCGCTTGATGTACCACAGCAGGAGCGGGAACAGCAGCAGGTTCACCGCTCCCACCGCGAAGAGCGCTGGGGTAATCGCCTCCATTACGCGCCCTCCTCTGTCTCAGGCTCGGGTTCTGGCTCAGGTTCGGTGTTGACTGGCGTGATGATGAAGTTCTTGTCCGCGTCGCGCGTGATGACTGCCACAACGTTCAGCTCGCGGTCGAGCATGTGCCAGCCCTCAATCTTTCCGATGCTGAGCGACGTGGATGCACGCCCGCCGTCGTAGCGCACGAGGTCAAGCTCGCCGTCTCCCGTCACGTCGAATCGGTACACGACGCCGCGCTCCGACACCTGCCCAGTCTGCCAGACGGGATAAATGTCGGTGGGGTGCTCCAAATCGTAGACACGCGTCTCAAGATTGGCAATCTTCTCAACGATGTTGATTTGCAGAACATCCTTGGCTTTATCCGCCGCGAGCTGCAACAGCTCCGACCGCTGCTCGTCGGTGAGCTTGCCCTCAATCCAGAGCGCGTCGATGCGTCCCTCAAGCTGTGCGAGCACGTAGGTGCCCGACGCGATGTAGCTGCGAATGATTCCCTCGTAATCGACCATGCTTACTCCTAACCTGCGATGATTTCGCTTACTGCCGCCTCAAGCGCCGTGATTCTGTCCTCGTACTCCGAACGTGCACGCTCATACCATTGATGGGCAAGCGTCACCGCCGCCCCGCCCACGTAATACTTGACACCAAGGGCATCCAGCTCGGGGATGGTGATTACAGCGCCCTCGGGTATGTCGGTAGGCCAGTCCTCAACGTAGCCGCATTCCTCCGTTATGGGCGTGGCGAGGGGGTAGAGGACGGTGACGGGGTTCTGGGCGAGGAACGCCTTGTATTCGGCGGCGGTTATCGTTTGTCCTGTTGGGGCGATGACAATATTTCCGTTTGCGTTGTCGATTGAGAGGGCGATTACGTTGTGTTGTTGGACTGTGTGAATTGAAGCAAACGGATAATGACTGGATAGTGAAGGACTTGACGTGTAGCTATCAGACGGTCGCAAAACTGTTTGATTAATGACAAACGAAAAGGCGTCTATGCCATTCGGAGCTATATACCACGTCTCACTACCATCCAGTACAACCTCTTCCGTCCCCAGCTCCCACTCCACCTTGCCCGCGCCGTCGAGCGTCAGCACGTCCGCCGTGCCGTCAGGCAGCGACGCGACCCAGCCGCGCGAGGGCAGGGGAATGGGGGTTGTCGTGTGGTAGTAGGGTTCGTAGTCGTGCGCGACAGAGCCGAGTTCGAGCTGGGGTGGAGCTACGTACCTAGCGTGAGTAGGCACGAAGTAGTTGAGGATTACATAGGCCGCATCGGCACCAGTGTCGAACGGCCCGCTTTGGTTGTTGGCTCCGGTGAAGGTTATGCCGCGAAGATACTGCTTGTTAGCATCGTATATCGCGCCGCCGTACATGGTGCCGATGCCAAGACCATTGCTCATGTAGTAGGTCGTGTTCTCGGTGACGGGGATGTAGTCGCTATGCCGATAGCTCGCGTTGCCAGCTTCGGCGCCAGTGGTCGAGTTAACGACTTTGCCATCGACGCTTTTGCTCACGTCTAGCAGGTTCTTCCCTTGCACCTCCATGTCAACGTACCGCCCCGTCTTGCCCGTGACGGTGTGTCCGGTGACGGTCTGTATATCCACAGGCGAATCTGGCGTGGGCGTGCCGTCCTGCTCCGCGTGCCCCTTGGCCGTGAGCGACGCGATGGAGCCGCGCACCTCGCCCGTGGACTCGTGGGGCGCGGGGTCGATGCCGAGCGCACCGTCCGTGAGGGTCAGCCCATCGCCGAGCTTCGCGCCGCCGCGCACGTCGGAGGACATGAGGGGCACGGCAATCTCCGAGATGTCGCCCATCGCGTCGATTGCGTCCTCGGCGCGAGATGCTGCGTCGTTGGCCGCCGTCGCTGCGGAGTTCGCCGCGTTCGTCGCCGTGTTCGCGTTGTTCGCCGCTGAGGCGGCGCTTGCGGCGGCGGTCGTGGCGGCGTTCGCCGCGCTGGTAGCAGCCTGCTTTGCCGTGTCAGCGTCAGAGATGGCCTGCTGCGCGTCGGAGACGGCCTGCGATGCGGACGCAGCGGCCTGCTGTGCGTCGGAGACAGCCGTGCCGATGTCCTCCATGGCCTCTTCCGCCGCGTCTGCTGCGGCGCGTGCGGCCTGCGTTGCGGCCACGATGTCATCGCTGTAGGACTGCGCGGGATCTGCGCCGCTGCTCGCAGCTCTTAGCACCTTGACGTCGAAGCGAGACGTGCTGTAGACGTGCGTCGTGCCTTGGTAGATGGCGAAGTACGCCTGCGCCATGCCCGCGACGGATGCCGCGTGCTCCTCGTCCATCGCATAGGTGATGGTCGAGCTGGACACGGTACACGAGGCGTCCTCGAAGTATCCGCCACCCGAGCGCAGCATGAACTTGGCCGTCATGCCAGTGAGGTCGCACTGCGTGCCGTGGTCGAAGATGGTGGCGAGGATGGTCGTGCCCGCCTTGTCGCCCTGGCCGATGATGACGGGCGCGTTGTAGGCCGTACTCTTGCTCACGTCGAGGTTGATGTTCCATGTGTTCAAAACCTAGTCACTCCTTTCCTTCGCTACAGTGCCCAGCTCAAGCTGAACGCTATCGGGTATGACGTCGCCCAGCTTGCGCCGGACCGGTTGTAGAACGTGATTGCCCCACCCGTGGCCACCTGCACGTAGCCCTTGCCCGTCGCGGTCGCGTTGGTGCTCATCACCTGCGCCCACATGGTCACGGGCGGCTTGGGCGGGGCTGACGGTATCGTGAGGATCGCCACGCTCGATCCGCTTGCGAGTGCTGCTGCGAGCGTGATTCCCGTCACGATGAGCGTTGCCATCACGCCGTTGTAGTAGATGTAGGCGCTGCCGGCGCTAGACGAGATGTTTGTCTGTCTCGTGAGGGCGGTGGACGAACGGCTGCTCTGGCCCGTACCTCCAGCGGCGCGTGGGAAGACGCCGCTCGTTGCGCCGAGGGCATTGCGGAACGTCACTGGGTGGCTGACGTAGTATTCTCCAGTCGTGTTGGTCCTCGGGGCGATCAGGCCGAACTTGACGTCCGCGCCTTTGGTTGCGTCCTGCGGGTAGTTGCGGCTTCCGCGCACGGTGATGAGCAGCTGGGTCTTGTCGGTCGCCTCCTTGCTTATCTGGAAGTCCGCAAGGATGTGGTCTGACTTGTCAGTCATTCGCAAGCCGTTGCCGACGAGCTGCGAGCTGCTTGCGGCGGATACGCTGATCTCGTCTGACTTGACCACGACGCGGCCATTCGACACGTTCAACTGTCCGAGGATTGACGTCGGCCATCCGATTTTTAGGCCGTCGTCCGGCGCGGCGCACCCGATGCCAAGGGCCTCCCCACCCGCCTTGAAGTCGAGGAAGTACTCGGCTCCCGTGCAGATGGTCGCGCGGGAGGTCGTTCGCTGCGCTCCCGTGATGTTGTCGGCCTTGTCCTTGACGGAGACCATGATCACGTACGCGTTGTCAACGGATATGCCGCTGATGATGGCGGTCGCCGTGCCGCTCGTCACTCCCGATCCGCCCGCGCCGCTCGACCACGTGATCGACCTTGACGTTGACGTGCCATATACCGTGTAGGTGCCCGTCACGGTGCCGTAGTTGCTCGTCACCGTCTCGGATGTGGTGTCGACCTTCCACACGCAGGCCACCTTGCAATAGGTTCCCTCATCGTCCGCCGTGCCGCTCGAGTTGCAGCGGATGGCCGTGAGCGACGTGATGGTCGGGGCGACGCACGTCCTCTTCCACACCGCGTAGAGGATGGTCGAGGTGTTGCTGGTGTAGGTCGCGCCTGGCTGGTACGATGCCGTCGTGGACGCGGAGCTGCCGCCCCACCCGACGAAGGTGTAGCCCGCGCGCACGGGAACTTCCGTGCTGAGCGTGATGCTCCGGTTGTACACCTTCGTCTGGCTCGCCGGCGCGCCGCTGCCGCCGTTGGCGTTGTAGGTGATGGTCGACGCCCAGATCGCGTAGAGGTACAGCGCCGCATTGCCCGTGTAGGAGCTGCCGGGGTCGTACGTCGTGCCGCTGTCGGTGTTGCTCGTGTTCCAGTGATGGAAGAAGTAGCCCGAACGGGTAGGCTTGACGGAGCTGAGGTAGAGCGTCTCGTACGCCCATTTGGTTTGGTTCGCAGGCGCGCCCGTCCCACCGTTGGCGTTGTAGGTGACCGCCCACGATGACTTGGCGGAAATCGTGTAGGTGTCGCTGCTGGTCTTGCTGAGCGTCCGCTTGGTCGAGTACTCGCGGCCCTCGTAGTTGTCCAGTCGGTCGCTGAGCGTGACCTCGATGACCACGGGCTGCGTGTTGTGGGCCTTGGAGTAGACCTTGGTTTGCCCGCCCGAGGACACCACGTAGCTGCCGCTGTTGTAGGCAACCTTGCGACCACTTGTGCTGAATACCTTGGTGCCGCCAATCTTGAGCGTCACGCCGATGGTGTGGCCGTAGCCCGACGAGTGCCCGTAGCGCACCTCGACAATCTTGATGGTGCAAGTGTCGTTGGCGTCGTTGCTGTACGAGGCCGTGTACTGCACCGTGACGGTGCCGTGGTTTGTGCCGGAGTCGTTGAAGTCGACTCGTGCCGTAATGGGGCTCGCCATGCTACTCCACCCACTTCCACGTCAAGTTTCCGTTGGCTCTCGGGATGCACGCAAAAAAGCCGGTGCCGTTCGCGCGCGAGTTGAAGTGCAGCATGTCGGTTATCTGCACGATGGGCGCGAATACCTTCCACTCGTCGCCAGACTTGCCCATGTACATCACGTCCGTGCCGTCGGCGCGGAAGACCTGCCGCTCGCTGGTCATGATGTTGAGCACGGCAGAGTCCGTCGCGCCAAGCGTCAATCCCACGGTCGGGTCGTAGCGCAGCCAGTTGGTAGCCACCTTGCGGGCATCGTCCACGGCATTAGTCAGGTCGTCCACCGCCGTCGAGAGCTCTTCGGACACGGACACGATTTCGGCCTTGTTGGCCGCAGTCTCATCCAAGAGCTCACCTACGGTCGTGTTGCCGATACCCGAGTCCAGCCCGATCTGCACGATGCCGGAGTCCAAATCGACGTAGAAGCTACCGCTTGCGTTGCCGATGAATCCCGCCGTTATCTGCACGGCTGTGACGAGCTGTGCGGCGACATGACCCGCATCAATGACGCTCGTCCAGTCCCAATCGTTGACTCCAGCGAAATCTGGCTGCTTGGTGTTGGCGATTCGGAGCGAGCCGCCCTTGATTTGCGTGACTGAAGATGCCTCATCACCGATGAGCGGGTCTGCTACCTCCACGTCGTAGGTGATGAGTCCCTCGCCGGGGATGGCGTACGTCCAGCCACCAGTCGCGTTGATGGCTTGATTGAGCTGGTCGATGAGATTTTCCAGATAGGTGATGGTTCCGCCTCGCTCGATGCTCTCCACCCGCTGCGTCACGCTGCGCGTGGATTCACCCACGAGGTCAGTGATGGTGCGCGTCCATGACGGGCCGAGGTCGCCAATCGTCAGCTCCGTGTCGGTTGTGGGCGACAGCTCATCCACCACCATGCGCAGGATTCGTCCCTCGATTGCCAATGGCGTGTCTGGGTCGAACCCTCGGTCGATGCATTGCGTGTTGTCGCCAAGCTCCACGCCACCAACGTCCATGCCTGCTCGCGCGAGCTGCACCACGTTGGCGCTGTACTGCACCTTCGGTCGCGTGTGGTTGTGCAGATCGGCGAGTCCAGCGTTGTAAAGCAGTTCGGGGTCATCCTCGTCATAGTGGACTACCTTGGCGGGATAGTGGTAGGTGCCGTCCGGGTTCTTGACGCGGAAGAGTGCCGCCGACTCGTCATCTTGGATGTAGGTGACGCCACCCGTCTCCTCAGAGATGTCAACAGGCCAGTCGAACTCGGTCTTATCATCCTCGGCGTATTCGCGCTGCCCGCGACCGAGCGGGATGATGCGGCAGTAGTACGGGCCGGGGTCTGGACTACGGCTGATGTCCTTGAGGTCTTCGCCCCAGTCGAATCGGCGCGTGGCCGTCTCGCTGCCGAGATGCGCACGCAAATCGACGTAGCGAGCCGTGACGGACGTGCCGTCAACGACGATTCGGGCATCAACCTCTCCGTGCCAGCGTTGCACGACGAGCTTGAGCCTGTCCCATGCGCTCATGCCAATCATGGCGCAGCCTTGGCCAGCAGCGACGGCAGGCACGTCCGAGAGTCCCGCGCTCCATCTGGTCTGGCCGTCGAGTGCGGCTTGTAGGGCGACCATGCCCGTGCATTGCGAGCCCATGCCGGGTTCCGCGTGCTCGTCAGCGTAGACGCTCATGAGGTCGTATTGGAGCGACCACATGCAGGTGTAGGTGCCTATCGCGTGGTCGCCCTTCTGATGCGCTCGGTCTGGCTTGTAGATGACGTGTTCGCGCCATTTGCCCGTGCCGTCCTGCGTGAGGACGCGCGTACCCTCCGTGAGCACGCGCGTCGTTATGAGCGTCAGCTCGTGTTCGCCGTTGATTTCCTCGACGCGGACTCGCCCAAAGACGTCGCTCGGACTGAGTTCGCATGCGAAGGATGCGTCGCGGTCGAAAAGGATTACTCGGTTTGTAGCGTAGGCCATCACAACCACCTCTCAAACCATGAGACGGTGGCGGCACCAGTGCCTTGGTCCATCGTCAGCGTGTGTTGTCCAGGCGACATTTCGAGCCAATTTGAGTCCAGCGTAATCATGCTGGTCGCGTTGGCGACCTTGGCGGTGCGGTTTTCGGCGTCGATTTCGACGCGATGCGATGATGATGTCGAAAGCTCGACTCGCATGTAGTCGGCACCGTCCAGCCTGACGCCCCAAAGGTTCGTTGACGAATTGCGAACCGCCGACGCCGCCACGACTTTGCATCGCGCCGGAAGGCTCCCATCGACGTTGAGCGTCACACTCCCGCCAGACGGGAGAGTTGCCGTCTTTGCGACCAGGGCATAGGCTATCGGGTCGTGGCACGTGAATTGGATGCCGAACTCCACTGGATGCACGAGCGGCGCGGTCACGTCATCGGACAGCGACGCGGTTGCCATGCGATAGGTGTCAGGCCCGTCAGGCAGGGTGAGCCTGTGCTCGCCCGTCTTGGACAATGCGGACGCGAGGATGCGACGCACGGACGCCCAAGCGCTGATGTATTGCGGCTTGAGCGTCATGTGTGCGTTGATTGTGAGCGCCTCACGCGTCGAACCCAAGTAGATCTCACCGTCGCGCCCCGGCACCTGCTCCGTGTCAACACGAAGGCTCGGGCCGACTGGCCGCTCGATGCGTGCGTATGCGTATTGGGTCAGGTCGAAGCCGTCAAAGGTAAAGCTCATCTGACCTCCTTATGCGACCATGCTTGCGTCGAGCTGTCGTGCCGTCTCGTAGGCGAGCGCACGAGCCGTGGCGCGAATGTCTGTGCTGCCGTCAAGGCGCACGTCGTGCATGTCGATTGCGACGTGGATTTGCGACGGCCCGAACGTCTGCGTGCCGAACGCTCCTGCCTGCGCCGCACGTGCGTAGTCCGCTGCGTAGTTGAGGTTGGCGTCGAACCGCGTGGACAGCTGCGGGTCGTAGTTGTCGGCGACCAATGACGCGAGTCGTGCCGCCTGACGTGCGAGCGCAGGCTCCTTGGAGCGCATGCCGCCCGTTAGGTTGTCAACCAAATGGCTGCCCCACTCGTCATCGTCGGCAAGCGGGCCCATGTCGGGCGTGGAGTGGTGCAGGTAGCTCGCAACCGTGTCGGCGATGCTCCGCGCCGCGTCCGCCACCCAGCTGTATGCAGCGTTGAGACCGTCGGCAAAGTTAATGCCCGCGTTGTAGCCACTTGAGTGCGTCCAGTTTTGGACATCATCCAACGTGCTTGTCACGTCGTTGCGCACGCTGTCTGCGGCGGTCGTGACCTGAGACGATGCGTCACTCATGCCACTGGCGAATCCGTTTACCGCGTCCTCACCCTTGCCAGAGATGTCAATGGTCGCCTTGTCCTCAAGCACGTCGGCAAGCGTCTCTTTCGCCGCGCCCTCGACCTCGCCCCTCTTGCCGCTGATGGTGCCGGCGTAGCCACTGACAGTCTCATCACTCCTGCTCTTGAGGTCTCCGGGAAGAGACGACGTGGCCTCCATGAGGGAGTCGTAGATGGTCTGTTTGGCCGCGCTGTCAACTTCGCCTTTCCTGGAGTTGACGCCATCGGCGATGTTGACACTGAAATCAGTGCCGATGGTCTTGGCCTTGGACGGAAGTCCGCTGACCTCGGCCACCATGTCATCGTGGACGCCCTTGGCTGAACCCTTGATGACGCCGCGCTTGCTCTCGATGCCTTGGGAGAAGCTGTGGCCGGATTTGGCGGCAAGCTTCTCCATATCCTCGGGCAGCACGGCAAGCTCTCGCTTCAAACGAACCTTGAGGTCGGTCGCGTGGCCCTCGCCCTTCTGCTTGATTTCTTCGCTCTTGGTGTCTACGGTGGCGCTCGCCGCGCTGAGTGACGCTTCCAAGGCCGCAAGTTCGTCCTCTTGGGCACGCTTGAGTTCCGTCAGTCGGTCGGCATTGGCGTTTTTCAAATCCGTCAAAGCCTGCGTCTGGGCGTCTTTAAGGGTTTGTAGCTCGGTCTCGTTGTATTTGGATAGCGCTGCTAGCTCATTTTCGTTCTGAGCTTTTTTGCTGGCGATGATAGCTTCGTTCTGCTTCTCGATGGCTTCCAGCTCGGCAGTGTTTTGCTCTTCTCGGCTAGCCACTATAGCTTCGTTGTGAGCCTTGAGCGCATCCAGTTCGGCGGTCTGTCGTTCGGCCAGCTTGGTGAGTTTGGCCTCGTGTTGGGTGGCCATCTGCTCTTCCTCGGCGTCGTTGGCCTCGGATGCGGCGGTGAGCATGGCGTCGAGCTGTGCGCGATACTGCTCAAGCTGGGTTTCGTTGTGGGACTTGCGCAAATCCTCCTGCTCGGTTAGCTTGGCGTCCAATGCCTGATAGATGGCATCCTGTCGCTCTTCGAGCGCGGTGAGCTCTTCGTCCCGCTGGGATTCGTAGTCGGAGATTCTGGCGTCGCGCTCGGTGTCGAGCGCGTCCTGCTTGGCCTTTGTCTCTTCGGCGATTTGGTCTTTGCGCTCTTGGAGTCGTGCGATCTCCTCGTTGCGCTCCTCCTCGCGGGCCTCCTGAGCGAGCTGGGCGAGGTACTTGTTTAGCTCCTCCTCGGCCTCGGCACGCTTGCGGCGGCTCTTGGCTTGGTCAACGGCCTTCTGCAGCTCGGCCTTTTTCTCCTCTTGTGTGGCACGCTTGGCCGCGTCCTGCTCGGCCTTGTTCTCGTTCTCAAGCAGCTTTATCTTGGCGTCGATGTCGCCGCGACCGTCGTTCTGCTCCAGGTACTTCTTCCGAGTCTCGTACTCTTCTTTGATGGCAGCGATTCGTTCCTTCGTTTGAGCCTTGAAAGCCTTGGTCTCCTCGGCTGCGGCTGCCTTCTGCTGCTTGAGGGCACGGTCGTTCTCAGACTGAATGAGCTTAAGTTCCTTATCGAGCGTGGATTTCCGCTGCTTGTATTTCTTGTCGTTGGCGGATTTGATGGCGGCTTCCTCGGCGCTATGCTGCTTTTTGAGGTCGGAAAGCTGCTGGGCGTATGTAGCGCGTCTATCAGAAAGTTCCTTGGCTTGCGCGGCCTTCCGCTTTTCGACCTGCTTTGCCAACGCGTCGGACAGGGCGGAAAGCTCCTTGTCGAGCGCGGATTTTCTGGCGTCGTATTCGGCCTGTAGCGCCTCGGTGATGGCCGTCAGCTCTTGGTCGAGGGCGGATTTTCTGGCGTCGTATTCAGCCTGTAGCGCCTCTTTTAGGGCGTCATATTCGGCATCGTATGCGGCGCGCTGGGCCTCGTATTCCTGTTCCAACGCACGTTGTAGTGCCGTGTAGGCGTCCTCATGAGCACGCTTCATGGCGGTCGTCGCCGCCTCGGTCGCGGCTGCCATGTCGGTGGCGCTGTCGGCTACCTTGTCCTGTGCGTCGGCCTGAGACTCGAAGTCGATGGACGCGCCTCGGCTCTCTTCGCTCAGGTCGCTGAGCTTGCGTTCGTAGTTGCCCGCGCTGCCCGCCGCTTCGTCCATCTTGCCGGAGAAGTATTGCACGCGGTCGGCGAGCGCCTGCTGTGCGGCACCCAGCTCCTCGGACTTCTGCTTGAGCGCCTGTACCTTCGCGGGCATGTTCTCGAGGTCAAGAGCATGGCTGGAATAGTTTTCGTCACGCTTCTTCTCGGCTGCAGCCAAGTCTTTGGTGGTCTGCTCGAGCTCCTCCTGCGCCTTGGCCTGCTTCTTGATGGCTTCGGCGTAGAGGTCTGCGTAGGCGGTCATCTCGGCTTGCTTTTTGTAGGCTTCGGTGACCTCGTTGATCTTGCTCGGCAGGACGCTGAGCTTGCCGGCCTGCGCATCCAGCACGTCGATGTTGGTGCCCGCGATGCTATTGTAGCGGCTGACGGCATCCTTGAGCTTTTCCTGCTCGCCCTGCGTGAGGGTGGACTTGCTCGCAAGCTCCTCGATGGTCTTGCCGTACTCATCGAGTAGCGCACCGTTTGATGCCAGCTCGCCCATGGTGTCGCTGATGGTGTCGCCGAAACTCGCAATGTCGGACAGCGCATCGTTGAGACTCGCGCGGATGGAATCGGCGCTCGCGATGGTTGTCTCAGCCGCGTCGCTGATGTCCTCGAACGCCGAGACGGCTTCGCTCGATGCTTCCCTCAACCCGATCGTCGCGTCGTGTACCAGCTCGAGATGAGCGTGGTAGTCCGCAAACGACTGAATGAGCGAACCGGCGACCACGGCTGCGAGACCCACGAGTCCGGCTTGCAGTCCGCCAGTGATGCTCGCCGCAAGCCCGTCGCTCGCCAGCTCCAAGGACTCCATGACGGAGAAACCCTCGCCGAGCGCCGTCTTGAAGGTGACGAATCCCTCGGCGGCGTTGCCGAACGCTGAGATGACCGAGCCCGTGTCCTCGATGATGCGCCCCATGACGGACGAGACCGGGCCGATTGCCGCAGCGAGAAGTCCAGCGGTGACGATGAGCTTCTGCTGTCCCTCGTCCATGTCGGCGAATGCCTGTGCGCCGCTCTCGATGGCGTCGAAGAGCGGTTGCGCCGCATCCATGATGTCGAGTAGGGCGTCGGCAAGCGGCTTGCCGATCTGCTCCATGACAGCCGTGACGCGGTTCTGGAGCATCTGCATCTTGGCTGCAAGCGAGTCGTTTTTGTTGGCGACTTCCTCAGAGAGCGCCGTGTTTTCCTCCCACGCCTGGTTGGCAAGCGTGACGGTCTCGCGTACGAGGTCGGAGTTGCCAGCGAGTCGCTTGAGCGCATCGGTCTGACGGATGGACTTGACGCCCAAGTCTTCGAGGATGACGGACATGTTGCCGCCGGCTTCGGTGGCGTCCTGCATTCCTGCCAGCACCTCTTGCAGGGCATGGACGGGGTTGCTGCGCCACTCGTCGGCGAACTGCTTGGCGCTCATGCCAGCGGTCGCTGCCCAATCTGCCACTCGGTCTGAGTTGGTGGCGACGTCCTTGTCGATGTTGGACATGATGGTGGAGATGGCGGTGCCGCCAGCTTCCGCTTCCATGCCAACCGAGCTGAGCGCAGCGGACAGTCCAAGGATTTCGGACTGGCTCATGCCGACTTGCGAGCCAGCTGCCGCGATGCGCTGCGCCATGTCGGAAATCTTGGATTCGGTTGTAGCAGTGTTGTTGCCGAGCGCGACGATGGTTGATGCGTAGTTCTCGGTCTCATCGTGCGCCATGCCCGTGATGTTGGCGAACTGCGCCATGTCGGTCGTGGCCTTCTCGGCGTTCATGTCGGTGGCAATATCCAAACCGCTGCCGACACGACCAATCATCTCAAGCTCGTCTGCTGCGTAGCCGAGCTGAGCGCCCAATGCCTGTACTTCCAAGACCTGCTCGGCGGTTACCGCGTTGGTCTTGGAGTACTCGATTGCCGCATCCTTGAGCGCCTGGTATTGCTCCTCGGTGCCGTCCACGGTCTTGCGAACGTCGGTCAGCGCGGAGTCGATGGTGGTGGCAGCGTCTATAGTTGCGGCGCTGAATGCCACGATCGGCGCGGTGAGATGCATCGTCGCAGTGTCGCCGAACTCGCGCATCGAACCGCCCACGCTTTGCAGACTCTCGCCGAATTGAGTTATGCCAGCTGCAAAGCCACCAAAGTCTGAACCGCTGCTAAGAACTGCCTGTTTCGTGAGCTTTTCAAGCTGGTCTTGAAGCTCTTTTAGCTTCGTCTCGGCGCGAATGGATTGCGTTGTCAGGCGTTCGATTACCTCGGGGTCTTCCGCAGTCTCAAGCGCAGACTTGAGCGCCTTAACTCGCTCTTCGGTTGTCTCGATCTGCTTGTGGCAGACCTTGATGCGGTCAATGATGAGGTTGACGTTCTTGCCATCCCACTTGAGCGCGGCATCGAGTGCGCGGGCCGCGCCCTGCGACTGCCGCATCTCGGAATTCATCTTGGTCAGTACCGCCGAGAGCTTAGAATCGTCGCCCTTGTATTGGACGGTTACGCCCTTGTAGTAATCCTTCGTTGCCATGAGGGCGGTACCTCCTATCGTCCGTAAAGCCCGTCGATGATTGACGGGGTTGCTTCCATCGAGCCGCCGATGCGCTCCTTGGCGGGAATCGCCCACGCTGAGAGGATCGCGAGCGCCTTGTCGCACTCGAGCGGACTCATGTCCAGAGCTTCGTCGTATGGAATGCCCGAGCGCACAAGCGCAAGCACGTCCGCAAGTTCAGGCCATGCCTGCGACTCGACGGTTGGCGGTGCTGTGCTAGGCTTCTTCGGCTTCGTCGGGTTTGTCAGAACGTGCCTGTCCTCCGAAGTTCCGAAAGAATGCGCGTTCGAGCAGGTCAACGCACACCGCCTCGAAGAGTGCGCGGTCTTCCTCGACGTTCGAGGGCAGGTCGTCCCACCACAGCTCGAACTCGCTGTAGTTCTTGTCGGTCGAACCTGCGGCCACAGCCATGGCCCATGTCGCGGCCACGACCTGATGCGGAATCTCCGCCATGATGCCGATGTTTGCCTGAGAGGAAACCGCGATGTCGAACTTGAGCTGACCGGAATAGGTGTACTCGAAACGCTGCTTGCGCGTGACTGGCTCACCATCGTCTCCGATAGTCGGCTTGCCGTCAGCATCGAGCACGGGGACGGTGCTGGTGTAGTAGGAATTTGACTTACCGAGTGCCTCTACGTCGTGGCGGAACCTGTCCCCATAGATCCGCTCGGCACGCTTGGAGGCGACAAGCTCTAGCTCATCGCCCCCAAGAATCACGACTGCTCGGTTGTCGTGGACGTCGGCCATGCCTTAGCCGTTGCTCACTGCGCGGGAGCGGTCGGCACGGCGTCGAGGAAAGTCTCAAATCCGGCCTCGCCCTCGTGGCAGATGAACTCGTCGCCGTTGATGGTCCACGTCGCGGACTCAGGCGACTCGCTCACGTTTTCGCCCTTGGTCTGGAAGGCTGCGGCTGCGGGCTCGGAGCTGGTGATGCCAGTCTTCCAGATGCGTGTCTTGCGGAGCGTGCCCTGCACCTCCCAGCCAGCGGCAAACGTGCTGGCCTCGTCGGTCTTGCGCTTGACGATGGCACCGGTGGTCGCGTCCTTGGTGTGGCCCATGACCTTGGTCTGGTAATCGTCTGAGAACTCGGCGGCGGTGACGGTCATGGTGTCGTTTCCGGTCGCGCCGGGGACGGTGGCGGGCTTGCCATCGTCGCTGTAGAAGGTCGTGGAGTTGGTCGTTGCACGGCCAGACTCGTCAACGGTCTCGATGCCGTTCTCGATCCACGGGGTCTCGTAAGTGCCGTTGGCGCCGAGGCACGAGAGCTTCATCCCGCGCACGCCGTAGCGATAGTTGGGCATGTCGTTTGCAGTGATCGGCATGGTTGCCTACCTTTCGTAAACTTCGAATCGATACGTGGTGGTCACGAGGTCTTCGTCTCCTCGGTAGCCACCTCGCTTTTCCCAAGTGATGTCAGCTTCGCTCAATGCGTCCTCGATGCGCGCCTCAAGCGCGAGGTCGCGGTCGCAGGTGCAAAGGACGAATTCGTATTCGCAGAATGACCGCCACGTGCGGTCATCCGTGTGAATGTTGTTTGAGCTGTTGAGGTACGCCTCCGCAAACGGTGGCTTGCGCTTGTCGCGGAACCGCACGTGCGCGACGGGCACCCCGCTTGACACGAAGGCCGCTACCGCCTCGGCGAGTGTCGTTGCCATGGGCTACCTCACCCCCAATGCAGAGGTGATGACCTCGTTGCCGCGCTCAACCGCTTCATCCAAAAAACCAACGGGTTGTGCAGGGCCAACGAAGCCATACGATGGGCCACCCTTGCGGTTCTTGATGTCGTGGCCGTCCGTGAGCAGGTGCGTGAGCTGGTAGTGCTTGCGGTTGTGGACGATGGACTCGTAATGGCCGTCGCGCCCGCTGCTGTCCGTCGCCCAGTCGCGTGCGTACTCGCCGCCACCCTCGCTTCTCGGGGAGTTGGAGCGCAGATATGAGCGTGCCGTCTTGCCAGCCGTGAAGATGGCATCTTGCAGCTCGGCGTCAAGCTCTGCGTTTACTTCCTCAAGCGCCATGATGGTCACGCCTATGATGTCATGGGACTCGCCAGCCTTGATGGTGTAGTTGCTAGCCACGGTCTGACCCCCTCTCGCGTGCGGAAAGGTCAACCCATCGGCCATGCCCTTCGGCGTCCATGACGGTGTAGGTGATGCCGTTGCGCCTGAGCTGCTGCTCGCCTTGATAGTCGCTCGCACGAAGCCTGAGCTTGACGAGCGGCCCCAATGCGTCAACCGCGAAGCTGACGCGCTTGAGCGTGCCTGACAGCTTGCGCACATACACGGTCGTGGGCGTGGTCTCGGTCTCGTGCGGGATGCCAACGGCGTCGTACTCGTAATCCGTCTGTAGCAGGTCGCAGGTGCCGTCAACCACTATCTCGGACAGCCACAGCCAGCAGGTGCGGCCACGGTCCTCGACTCGCGTTATCTCGTACACCTTGCCGTCCAGCGACACGTCATCGTCGGCGGTCAGCGCGAACGCATGCCGTACCTCGACCTTTGCCGTGACCTCGGAGCCCGTGGCGTCTGCCAGCTCCACGTCACGCGACGAGATGCACATGCGGCGGAAGGCGAGCGGGAAGAGCGTGGACACGAGCGCGGCGTCCGAGTAGTCGACACCGCGTTGCTCGCGTGCGATTGAGTCGGTGCCGACGTAGAGCACGCCGTCCGTGGGCGCGAATACCTCACGCTTGCGGGCCAGCATAGGCACCACCAAGATTCAGCAACCAGACGCTCTGGATTTCGGAGTGGTAGTTGACCTCGAAATCGTCCCAGGCGTCTGAGAACTCGTAGAGGCAGCCATTGAGAAACAGCCCCCATGCGCCGCCATCTGACTCGGTGAACTCGTGGTCTGACGGGTAGCCGAGAAGCGACGCAAGGCGCGGCGAGACGATGCCCACCACGTCTTGCAGTCGCGCTTCCGTCGTTTCGTCAGCCCACGTCACGTTGAGCTTGCGGCGTATGGCGGCCATGACAACGGGTTGGACGTTTGCCATGGTCGCGCTCGCTTAGGGCTCGGCCGGGGTGTCGCTGTCAGTGTCGCTATCAGTCGTGGCAGCAGCGGCGTCAATCGTCTTGACGGTGATGTATGCCGGGTCAAGGCCAGAGATGTCGAGCAGCAACGCGGAGGTGTTGTCGTACGCCTTGCCGAATGCGTAGGTGACGAGCTTGGCCGCACGCTGGTCCTCCAAGAACTTGACCTCATCGGAGTACTCGATGCCACGAGTGCCGGCAACCAACAGATCGTACTCGTCGGGCAGGATGAGCAGCGCTTCGCCCTCGGCGATTACCTCGGAGGTAACGACGCGGGTCGGCACCGGGAACAGGTCGTTGACGTAGCGGCCATCGGCGTTGAGCAGCGTGGTCGCGGGCATGACCTTGGTCAGGTAGTCAACGAGGTTGCACACGAGCGTGAGCCCTGCGACGGACTGTTTGACGTGACCCCGCTCGTCCTTGGCGAGCTGTGCCACAAGCGGGCCGTACTCCCTGGGCGCGAAGCCAGTGACCTCGATTGCCTCCTTGCGCGGGTAGCCATCGGTGGTGGAGACGGTGACGCCATCGTGGATGTCACGATCAAGACCGATGGGCTCGCCGCCAATGCCCTTGCCGGAGCAGATGCCAGCCTCCATGCCGCATGCCATGGCCTCGGCGAGGACGGTGCGAATGTAGCCGTCGAGGAAGGTCGGGCCAAGTGCGAGCGTGTCACGATGGATGAGCATGTAGCAGCTCAGCTTGCCCTGACGGACGCTCACGACCTCGAACGCCGACTTGATCTCCTTGGTGATGTCGGTCTCGATCTCACCCCACTTGGCGAGCTGACGCGTGTGCTTGTTGCGCAGCCACGTGGTGATGTAGCCGACGTTCTTGGGGCGGATGACCTCGAGCAGGCCGTGGCGCTCGGTGATGTTCTTCAGAATCTCGTTGAAGATGGTCTCGGGGAGCATCTTCTCGGGGACGGTGTTGTCATCGTTGCCCGTGATGTTGGCGAACGCCTGCTTGGGGTTGGAGGAGTTGAGTGCGTTGATGATGGTCTGGTAGTACTCGGTCTCCTCGGTGGTGAGCTGACGGAAGCCGCGCTGCGCGAGGATGGCACGGTCGTTGGACGCGATGGCCTCCTCGTAGTCCTGACGTACGGACTCATAGATGGCGGTTTGCAGATCGATGAAGCCCTGCTCCACGGCGGCGCTGTCGTTGCCCGCGAAAGCCTGGGCGAGGTTGGACGCTGCCTTGCGGGCAGTGCCGTTGAGGTTGATAGGCATAGTTGCCCTCCTAACTATTCGCTTGTGCTATTGCTTGTTTGAGAGTCCAGCGAAGAGCTGGGACAGACGTGACGATTCGAAGAACTGCTTGGTTTCGTCCTCATCCTCGTCATCGTCATCGTCGGTGTCAGGCTCGTCGCCCGTGTCGGGCTCGTCCTCTTCGTCCTCACCCTTGTCTTTCTGGATGATTCGCTCGATGCGCTCGACAAAACGTTGCATCTGCTCTTCGGTGACGAACTGGGTGTTTGGCAGCTCTGTCAGTCGCTGCATGATGAGCTCACGAGCGCTCTGGCTTGGCGCGTCGGAGTCCTCGGGCTTGTCAATATCGGTTGCAAGCCCCCACTCAAGCGCTTGCTCAGGTGTGACCCAAGTCTCGGCATCCATGATTTCGTCAAGCTTCTCACGGGTGAGCGATTCGGTTGCATGGCTGAGGTAGGCGGTCTTGGACAGCTCGGTGATCACGTCGAGGTCGTCAGCAGCCTTGCGGTGGTCGTTTGCGTCGCCGGTCATGATCATTGATGCGTTGTGCAGCATCAAAAGCGACGAGTCGCGCATGACTCGCTCATCACCAGCCATGAAGATCACGGATGCGATGGAGCACGCGAAGCCCTCGCAGATGGTAGTCACCTTCGCCGAATGCGAACGCAGCGCGTTGTAGATGGCAACGCCTTCGGCCACCTCGCCGCCATACGAGTTGATGTGGACGAAAATCTCACTGACAGTTGACGGCAGATTTGCCAATGCCTTTGACACGTCCATGGCGGACGAGTCTTGGTCATCCCATGGCCATGAGGTGATGTCACCCATGATGGAGAGATTGGCGCTCGTCTCGTCATTGCTCGTCAGGAGCTGCATCGGGACTGTCGGAATCGTCATTGTTTTCACCTCCCCCGGCGCGCTCGTGGTTTTTCGTCATCTGGTATTCGTCCATTCCGGGCTTGTCTACACGGTCTTGCCCGGTGAACTCGCGAATCTCGTTGGGCGTGTCAATCATTGCGCCCACCAGCTTCTCGGCCTTGTCAGCCACGGCAAACAAATCGACGTGGCGGATGTGCGTGGTGTCAACGCGGACGTAGGAGCCGTGACGCCACTGCATTGCGGTGAGCGACTTGGCTGCTATCTCGTCCTCGATGGACTTTGCAATCGGGTCGATGAAAAATGCCAGCATCGCTTCGAAGACCGTCTCGAAGTTGTTGACGTTTCCCTCCAGGAACGACACGGGGATGCGCAGGCAGTTCGCAACCGTCTTGAACGCCTCGGTGCGAATCTGAACCACGTCGAGCTCGGACTCGCCGCCGTTGTAGTCGGACGGGGCACGACTGAGACGCATGCCCTGGTAGAGCGGAATCGCGGCGTCGTTGCCCTTGATGAACGGCCCAACGGAGTCCTTGAGGTACTGCGCGATGGCATCCTGCTCGGTCTGCGTGCCCGTTATCTTGGAGTCCATCTCGAGCAGCCAGCGATTGGCGTTCTTGTCGCCGAATGCTTCGGCGGCGCTTCGTGCCATCTCCTCGTAGGCGTTGCTCATCGAGTTCATGAGCGAGCGCCATTGGCTCGTCTCGGGCATGCGAAAAACGAATACGTCATTGGCGCTGATTGGGCCACGTATCGCATCAAACACGCCGTTGATGGCGATGTTCTCGAGCGTCGCAGGTCGCCACCAGTCCCTAGTGGCGCGTTCCCTGGCTTCCCTCAGCGTCCACGTGTCGGCAATCCAGAGCGCGTCGTGGGCGGGCACGACCATGGCGCACTTCTGGCGGGAGAACATCATCTTGTCGATGAGTCGCGTGAAGAACCATGCGCGTGACTCGTTGGGATTCGGCTGGACGTTCCATAGCCATTCCTCGAAGTCGCGTTCCGTGCGACCGGAGCCACGGATGCGGATCGGACTCTTGAGCAACCCCGCGATGGCGTATCCGGCAGCGGCGTGCATGGCCACGGTCATCCACTGGTAGCGCATGGTCGTGGATGCCGCTCGCTCGATGGCTTCCGGCATCGTGATGCGCTCGGGGGAGTCGGTGTCTGCGCCCAGGATCACGTTGCCGAGGAAGTCAATCACGGTAGCCACATGTGGTCACCTCCTTGGCAATCGTTTTGTTTTGCTAGTGATAGAACACCGGAGCGGCGAAGATCAGCTCCACGCGCTCTGGCAGATACTCTCGCGCAGCGAACGCGGCCACGAACGCCATGAACACGTCCGTCTTCCTGCTGTGCGGTGCGATTTTTCCGTATTTGAAGTTGTTGTTGGGCGCGGGCTCGACCTTGACGTTGTTGGCGCACCAGCGCATCAGCGGCGACTCGCCCCACCTGACCTGGTGGTTGGCGAGTACGGAGTCGATGACCGGGTACACGCGCATGTGATCGGACGGCCTGACGATATAGACCTGCTTCTTGGTCTCCTTGGTGTCCTTTACGCTCGAATCGAGGTCAAGCACCTCCAAGAGCTTCGGCTTGACGAGTCCCAAACGGTATTCGTCAAGCGCCGCTATCACGATGGTTGCCCCAAGCTCGGCAGCGACGTCACGCGCCCAGATGCAAGGCAGCTCGGGCGACACGTCCACGTCATCTACGATGGTGAGCAGACCCATCGACGCCCACTCATCGAGCGGCGCCTTTACCTCGCCAGCGTCTGCGGAGTGCGTGCACCACCAGCCGTGGTGCAGCGCCACCCACTCGCCGTCCACGTCGAAGAGCAGGCATGCGCCAACCATGTCGGTTGTCCTCGCGTAGTCGAGCCCGAACACGCAGGGTCGGCCACGCAGCGACTCGTAGTCGATTTCGCCCGATGCGAGCATGAGGTTTTCGCGTGACGTGAGCGCTATGTCCTGCCGTGCGGTCGGGCAGTTGAAACGCTTGGTCGGAACCTCCGTGTGCTTCTGCGGATGCTCCACCCAAGCGCGGTAGTCCTTGCGGTAGCGCTGCATGAGGTTCGGTCGCTCGAGGATGGCGGGGTTGGCCTTCGGCCACATCGACTCGTCGTGGATCTCGTCCGGATCGTCAAGGCGAAACATCATAGGCAGCATGCCATCGTCGGGCATCTCGTTGCGAAGAACCTTCTCGCCCTTCTCCTTCTCCTCGTCAAGCGGCCCTTCCCTCACGTCGCCGTCCGTCGTGATCTTGAAGATTCGGGCGTCGTCCTTCTTCCCGAGTCCGCCGATGAGCACGGCGATGAGCGCGTTGCTCTCGTAGGCATGTATCTCGTCCAGGAACAGAGCACCCGGACGGCCACCATCCTTGCTTCCCGCGTTCGCCGTGAGGAACTTGAAAATGGATGACGTGGCCTTGTTCTTGATCTCTTGCTTGTTCCAGTCGAAGCCATTCTTGAACTTCTCGGGTGAGCGCTCGAACAGGTTGCGCAACTCATTGAAGCTGGTCTTCGCCTGTTCCTCCGTCGTGGCGGCCACGTTGATGTCGTATTCGAGGATTCCATTCGCCTTCGACATGAGGCAGAACGCCACGAACGTGATGAAGCCGTTCTTGCCATACCCGCGCCCGACGTAGAGGAACAGCGTGTCGAACCTCGGCACGCCCATCTCGGAGTACAGGCACAGCATGAGCGCCAGCATGAACTTCTCGGAAGCGTTGAGGTCGAACGGAAACAGCCGCTGGTAGCCGAGGTACTTGTCCAGCCGCTCGCGGTTGAGCCACAGCCGTTCGGTCGCGAAGATTCGGCGCACCATCCTGCACACCAGACGTTGCTCCTCGCACGCGACGATTTGTCCGTCCTCCACGACGTGCAGCCACTCGGCAACCTCGGGGATGGATTCGGGGTCGAGGATTTCGTAGCGTCTCGCCAATCCCCATCACCTCGCATCCGTCAGAAGTCGGTGCTCTCCTCCGCCTCCCTGACCTCCTTGGCCACCTTGCGCCTGCGCTCGACCGGGCCGAGTATGTCCAGGTACTCGCGCGTCACGTAGTCGAGCGCCTTGGAGTTCGGCTTCTCGTCCATGGCGGCGCGCATGAGCGCCTTCTTCAGACGCGCCTTGCCGACGAGCGTGTACTTCTCGACCGTCTTGGCAAACGTCATGTTCGGCCCGAACGCCTGACGGCACAGCCAGTTGAGGTCTTCCTTCCGGCAGTCCATGCACGCGCAGATGGTGTCGGCGTCGTTGCAAAACGACGTGAGCAGCTCCCTGACCTCAGCCGCCTGCGCGTCGCTCCATGGTTCGGGCCGTGTGCGTGCCATCTCTACCCCATTCTTTAGTGTTATTCCATGATAAGTTAGGCATAAGAAACAAAACCATCGCCTTTTGGGCAAATTCCGTGGAGCCCACGTCGGTCCCGTACAACTGTTCTATATTTGGGGTTTGGGGGGAGGGGGGTGTTCGAACAGCGACCGTCCTGTGTTCGAACGTTCGCAGCTTCATACGCCACCGCAGCCACACGCCGAGCGATGCCCGACGATCACCACCACTCATCGGTGAGCGGATTGACTGTCTCCGTTCTGACGCGAGAGCCACAACGACCATGACGTGCATCATGTGCGTCGTGCGATAGCGGGAAGAGGTTGCGCCGAATCGTGCCGTCATCGTCCAACCACCATTCGCTCAGCGCCCATCCTGGGTACTTGTCAACGTACCTGTCATGATGCACGCATGTCGCTGGTACGTACCGCGCAGGACTGGCCCGCAGCTCGTCGTAGCTTTCGAAATGGAATTCGGCCAGCACCTTGCCACGCAGCCTGCGCCACGCAGCGGACTTGTAGAACCGCCTGTGGTTGCCGTACCTCTCCCTCATCGCAATGAGGTCACGGTGCAGCTCCCAATCGTACTCAGGCAGACTCATCGCCGATGGACTTGGCTTTGAGAATCAGGACGAGACACATCGATGCGAGCACAAGACACTCCACGCATGCGACCACGCAACCTGCCCCTGCCCCGTACGTCATGCCCGCTGCCAACGCAGCCAACCCCGCCGCCACCACGACGAACGCGGCGAGCATGCAGGCGAGCACCCCAATGAGCTGTGCCATGTCCCTCACCCCACATCGGCATGAAAAAAGCCCCGCGTCTCCGCAGGGCTCGTATTTACATAAAGCAGCACATTAGCATTCTAGCACTTTTCGTATTTCAAATATAGACGAATTGTGCATTTGTCCTATCTTGCATAGCTTGTGCCGCCCATGCTAGCTAGCCAGCCAGCTTGCAGTGCGCCTCCAACCATGCGTACGACTCGACCCTCAGCCGCCAGATGGTGGTCGGGCTGACGCGCAGCTCGTCGGCCACCTCGCTCCATGTCGGCATCCTGTCAACGTAGTACCACTCGATTGCGTCAGCGTGCCGAGCGCCGAGGTACGTCCTCATGCGCCCAATCGCCTTGAGGCATTCGCCCACGGTCTCCTCCGCCGCGTCAATCTTGGCCCGCGTGTCGGCAATGAGCGTGTCGAGCTCGCCCATCCTGCGCTCCGCCTCCGCTGCCGTCGGGTCGGAGTGCGTCGGCTTGGAGCCGCCGCGCCTGCCCTTTGGCTTCCAGCTCGACACCTGCTCCTTGGCCTCCACGAGACCTGCCAGCTCCGTCTTGAGCGACTCGATGCGCCCCGACGCCTTGCGCACGCGTTCGAGCCATGCCCGCGCGTGCCGCCACTCCACCATCAGACTCTCGGCCATGTGACCTCCTCGAACTTGACGTAGACGCCCGCAGGCTCAGCCCACGCCTTGTAAAGATGCTCCTCCACGATGTGCGCGTCGCACGAGATGATGCCCGCCCTCTCGCACAGGTCGTTGAACGTCTTGACCCAGTTGTCCAGGTCGGGCGCGTCGCTTCTCGGCTCGCCCTGCTCGTGCTTGTCCCCGCACGGCCAGCTGATCTTGAGCGTCTGGCGCACGGGTGCCCTGAGCGGCAGTCCCCACGACGACTCCTTGAGCCGCAGCACGTACGGCCACATCATGTCCTCCGCCGCCCTCAGCCTGTCAGACTTGCGGATGCACGCGACCGTCCTGCCCTTGCGCTTGGTCGTGTACGCCTCCAAGTCGTTGTGCGTCACGGTCGGCGGCACGAACGGAAGGAACCCCGCGACCGACCTCTTCCTCCTAGGCATGGGCATCGAACTTCTTGACATCGTGGCGAATCGCACTGATCACGTCATGGATTCGTGCCGCCTTGTTGAGCGTTGCTTGCTGCATGACGTACGAAGGAAACTCGTTTGCTATGTCCTCGACGTCCTCGGCAATCGACTCAAGCTCTTTCAGATGCACGTTCATGCTTTCGACAAACGCCTCCTCGTTCATGAGACGTCACCTCTTTTCTTCTGCTTTTCGCTCTTTCACCTCACTACGCGGATGTACGCATGCGTGCACGTTAGCACGGGGGCACCCCTAGGCCCCCCGTGCAACGTCACGTCTGCGTACGTATACGTTCGTAGGACGTATATAAATACTGTCCAGTGAAATTCACCGGACTTGAAATCAAGTCAGGTGAACGCTTCTTCATAGGACTCAAATGTAAGTCCAATGAAGTGTATGGTCGTTTCATTCTTGATTCATCTTACTTTCGGATGAGACACCCTTGGCAGTTGCCCATCTTCGTTTTGACGGTGCCGATTCTGTAGTGTTCGGACAGCGCGCCTGATGGGCTGAACCACTTTTTGAAGGTCTCGAACGACGGCTCCTTTAGCCCGAAGGCACTCCAATTGACTAGCTCGTAGATTTCGCCAGCGTCCCTTGGGCAGTCCTTGTCGCGGTCCAGCTCGTCCGGATATCTGTCGTAGGCATCATCTATCGCCTGACACTTGAGTTCCCATTCGTCCGTTGCCTTGTCCTTGTTTGCTTCGCTCCCTTTGCTGCGCCCTTCGCTCCTCGGGTCCTCGCCGAGAATCTTGAGCTTGGAGAGCTCGCCTGACGTGTCGCGGTAGAACCTCGGATAGCGGAAGATGCAGTCGATTGGCTTGCGGTAGCCGAACGAGCGACACTTGACCTCGGCACGGAACAGCGGCGCATGGTCGTACCTCGCCCAGATGTCCTCCGGCACGAAGAGCGGCGAGAAGTCGATGACCGTATCAGCGTCACGACCGTAGACGCCAGAACCGCTCATGCGGTCTATCGCCTTGCGTCCGCCCGTCGCTCCCTTGGGATGGTGGTGCGCGTAGATGATCGCGCTGCCGCAGCTCTGCGCGATGAGGTCAAGCGTGTTCGTGAACCGAGCGACCGACTTGGCATCGTTGTCATCCCCGCCGTTGACCTTGTAGATCGGGTCGATGATGATGGCCGCGAACGTGCCCTTCGGCCCGTACCTCAGCACGCGCCGCACGATTGTGGGCGCGATCTCCCACAACATGTCGGCGCGGCCCTTCATGGGCATGTGCACGAAGTTCTGGTTGAGCTTTGCTAATGTCTCCATATCGCCATGCTCTGGCCGCTCCGTCCAGATTTTGTTGAGCCTGTCGCGGAAGTCGCGCTCGTCCAGCTCGAGGTTGATGTAGTACACCTTGCCCTGCGCACATTGCATCCCCAGCCACTCCCCGCCGATGCAGATGGCTTCCGCGAGGTCGATGAGCGTTGTGGACTTGCCCATCTTGGAGTCGCCCACCAGAATCATCTTGGAGTACTTGCGCAGTATGCAGTCGTGCTCCGTCAGCCCAATGAGCATCGGGTTGAGTTCGACCGGGATGCCGATGCCGCCAACTATCTCGTCCGGCAGGTCGTCCTCGGACTCCTCCGCCCACTTGCGCCACGACTCCCAGCTGTCAGGGCCGATGTTGGTGGCAAGCAGCAGCTGCCGTCTTCCGTTCCTGGTCACTCCGGGCAGGCGTGACAGGCGTGCCGCGTTCTTGTTGCTTCTGTCCGTCACGAATCCGTGTCGGTCGCAGTAGTCGTAGAGCCACTGCACGCGCTTGGCGTACTCCCTGGCATCGTTTCCTGCATCGACCCTGACTATCGCATGGACGCTCTTGCCGCCGCTCGACACCACGGCCACGCACGGCAGGTTGAGTTCCCTTATTGCCGGCAATTGCTTGTCCAGCTCTAGCACGTCCGACTCAACCAGCGCGTAGCGGTACTCGACCACGTTGGAGTTGTTCCTGCCCTTGCCGTCGAGCGGGTTGAAGCACACCCACGCGCCCGCCTTCTCGTTCCAATCGCCGAGAACCTTGTCTAGGCTGTCGGTGTTCGCAAGCTCCTCGCGCAGCTGTCCCGCCGTCCGGTCGAAGTGCCCCTTGGTCGGCTTGAGGTCTCCGTCGCGCTCCCAGACCTCGGTGACGTAGCACACCAAGTCATCGTCCTCGAACAGCGCTCCAAGGTAGTCGCCGAGCATGCGGCACTGGTCCCAGTCGCCAACGTCTGCGTCCATGATTGTCTCCACGTCCGCTGCCGTCACGTCCGGCCCGCTCGTGGCGGTGCCCATGCCGTCCCAGTCGAGCGCCGAGCCCAAGCCCTGTGTCGGTTGACGCCAACCGCGCTGCTCCGCGAGGTGGATGATGGTGCCGCTGCTTACCCGGTCGCTCCCGTTGCCGAACGAGCGCCACTTCGCAGCGCACTCGCCCTCGTGGAACCGCGCGGGGTCATGCCTGCTCCAATCCTCCCAATCCTGCCACGAGTAGCCGCTCTCGTGCAGCGCCATGCCCATGTCAACCCACGTCTGGTAGTCGAGCGTCGCGGGGTCGATTGCCGCCAGCGCATCCAGCAGGTGCGGATGCTCCTCGCTCGTCATGGCTCGCTCCGGTTGCGGTAGTGCCCGCACACGTCAATCGGCTCGTCGTAGCGCTTGCCGCCCCTGCCGTGGTGGTCGAACATCACGAGCTTCGGCACGGGTATCGTCCCGCAGTACTTCGCAATGCAGAACACGGTGTTGTTCGGCGCGTCCGCGAGCTTGCGCCCGCATCCGTCGCACAGGAAGTAGTTACTCATTGAGTTTCTCCTTGAGTCTCTTGTATGCGGCGAGTGTGCCACGATGCACTAGCGCCAACGCCTCGACTGCTCTTTGGTAGTCAGCGAACTGCTCGTCTATCTCGTCTGCGATGGCGAGAAGCTTCTCGCCATTTGATGTCGGCTTGTCCTCCACTTGTGGCGGCATCGTCGTATAAAATGTGGTCGTTGTCTCATGGATGCGCACATACTCGCGCAGATCGTCAGTGATTCCAGTCTCATTTTCCAGTCTCATTGGACTGGAATCGTCGGACTGGTCGCCGCCAAGTAGATGGATAAGACGGTCGCGCACCGCCTTTGCCGCGTCCGCGCCATCCATCATCATCGCCCCGCCCAAGTTAAGCAGCTGATATAGGATTCGTATGTGGATTTCCCCCATGCCATCGGTGCTGTAGTTTGTCTCTGGCTCCCACGCCAGCAAGGCACATACGGCCTTGTGTCGCTCGTTTCCTAGTACGTCGTACTGTGTGAACGGATAGCCTACAACCTCTTGATAAACGTCACTATAATCCATGCGCCCGCAAGCACTATCACCGCTGTCTTCACGCAGTCCACGACCGCTTCCGGCCATCCCATCGTTTACCTCCTCCGACTCGTTCCTACTATGGCAACGATCAACGCCGCAAGCGCAATGACGTTGAGCATCTGACTTAGCTTCACACGCGCCTCCTATCAGCTCGGCGAGCACGTTGCGCAGATGAAGGCATGCGCCCTCGTCCCACGCTCCCACGTGCGGATGGATTGCGTAGGCTATCTGGCTCAGCATCGCGTGGCTGTCGCCGTGGAGATTCACGGCACCTAGTGCCTTGACCACACGCTCCCTGCGCAGTCCCAAGAGCTTTGTCTGCTCCTCGCGCCTGATTCGGCGCATGTATTCGATGCTAGGGTTAGTCATCGTGCACCTCCGCCAGTCCAGCGGGCTCCTCGAACGTGACTCGCTCGTGGTACTCGCCCTTCTTGCCCGTGTTGTAGTGCGAGACGGGGCGGTAGTAGCCCATCACGCGCGTCCACACCTCACACTCTTGCCGCTCGTCGTTGGGTATCTCCACGCCGTCGATGGTCGTGGTCTTGCTTTCGTCGCTCATCGCGTGCCCCTCCTGTAAGCTTCGATGTATCTGTTGAGTCTGTCGGTACAATCCATGCACAGCTCACGCTTTGCGCATCGCTGCTGCTCTTGCACCGTCCTCGTCTGGGCCCTGTGCGTGATCGTGACCAGGTACGGGTACTTCCCCTTGCCAAACGGTTCCCCGCACATGTCGCAGAAGTGGTAGGTCGCCATCACTCATCACCTTCGTATTCCTTACGCTTCCACTTCTTCCCGCGCTTGTAGTCGGCCACCATGCGCGAGATGTAGTTGCACGTCACGCGTCGTGTGTTCCTGCGGCAGTCCTCCATGCGGCGCTCATGTTCGCGGTCTATCTCGTCGGCCACCTCAAGCAGGGCCATTTCCTCGATGCGTCCTATGCTGCGTCCGATGCCATCGAACTCAACCATGTCTCGCGTCAGCTTCCGCAGCGGGTCTGCGACACTCTGTCGCCTGCGTGTCGCGACATTGTCGCTCATCGCGTCACCTCCACTCCCACCTCGCGCAGACAGTCAAGCAGGTCGTCGCAGAAGTCTCCGGAATCCCAATCGCCAGTGCCGCCGTTGAGCGGGCACCTGTCGCAATCGCCCGTGTCGTTTGCGCAGGTCAGCAAGCACGACACTATCTTCAGCAGCTTAGCGTTCTCGGTCCTCGCGTCCCGCATGTGGTCGATGATGTCCTGCTTGCTCACGGCCACGCGATGCCACTCATCACGCTCGGCCCTCAGCTTCGCGGTCTCGGCTTTGAGTTGGTCAACTTCGAGCTTTTGGTCAACCATGTCGCACATCTTGTTGCGCAGCTCCCAGATGACGTTGGCGGCGCTGCGCAGGTCGTTGATGCCGTAGTGCAATGCGTCCGTCAACCCATCGTATGTGACACGCCCCAAGCTGAGGCTGTCGATTGCGTCCTGCAACGCGTCAGCGCACTTGCGTAACTCGTAGCACTGCGCCGATAGCATGCTCACTCGTCCACCTCCTCGAACCTCGCGCCGCACCACGGACATGTGGCGAATGCACGACGCACCGACCTTCCGCATGAGTCGCACGTGCAGCGGCCCACGATGCCGTCAGCTGTAAAGGTGACCTTGTGGGCCACCTTGTCGGGCACGTAGGTCTTGCTCTCGTGCCCGCGCTTGACCGTGACGCTCTCGGGCCACGGTCGCATCTGCCCCACGTACAAGTCGGGTGACCAGCTCATTACCCCACCTCGATTCCCAGCTCTTTGTCCAAATCAGACAAATCGTCCAAGAGATTGCCTGTCATTTCACACGCCTCTTGTGCAAGCTTTCGAAGTTCTGCATTCTCTTCCTGCAACTTGGCGTTCTTGGCCTCAAGCTCCCGAATCTTTGACGTGAACCACCTTCCTGCTTTCTCGGCACCTCGTGCCCGTCTCAGCCATTCGGCAACCTGCTTGCTTTCGTTCGCCACCTCACCGAAGGCGCTCTTCGCAGCCCACTCGTAGTGAGCAATCGCCTCGTCAATCGTCATAGCGCCCCCTCTTGACGTTGCGCTCCTCACACCGCTCCATGGCCGCTTGCAGGTCGATACCGTAGCGATCCGCGAGGTTGATGCACGCCTGGATACAATCGGCTATCTCGTCGGCGAACATCTCTTTTTTGAATTCTCTTTCCCTTTCAAAGAGGAATTCACTGCACTCAAAAGGGGAAACAATACTGCGATGACACCGATCACACCATTTGAACGCACCAGAACACGCTGGCGGTAGCTTGTTAAAAGGCTCCGTTTCCTGCCACGCTGCCCTGACTTCGGATGCCTCTTCCAGCGGCTTGAGCGCCGCTTCCTTGTCGGTACCCATGCGAAACGTCCGCACTGCCAGCTTGATTTCGCTCATCTCATCCTCTCCCGAATCCTCTTGAGTTCCTGGCCGTCGCTGTCCTCGCCCTCCAGCCACGCCTGCAGCACCTTGTACTCGCCGCAGTTGGTGGACATGATCCAGCGCAGCCCGTCCGCCACATGTCGTGGCAGCGCCGACACTGCCACCCTCGCGGCCTCGTCGCACTTGTCGCCGAATCTGTTCGCCCGCTCTATCACGGCCTCCCTGTTTCGTTCGTTTCGCGCGCGGCTCGCTGCGTCCGTGCAATAGCGCGAGCAGTAGCGGTTGTCCCTGCGAGTCGGCATGAACTCCTTGCCGCACACCTCGCACCGCTTCGGCTTCTTCAGCCTCTCTTTCCGCTCTCGTACTCGTTGCCACTGTGCCTTGTTGCGGCACGTGACCGAGCAGTAGCGGCGCTGCTGTCGGTACGAGTTGACGTAAAATGACCTGCCGCACACGGGGCAGGTCATCTCTTGCCAGTCCTCCTCGACCTTGCTCATGTCAGAATCCCCGGGTTCCGCAGCACACGGGCGAGCATGCCCAGAACCTCGTCCATCTCGTCGTGCACCATCGATGCCGTGGGCACGCGGGCCAGCAGCTCAAGCGTGGAAGCCACAGCGTTCGTCGCCACCTCCAAGTCCTCGCGTCGCTGGTCGTGGCGCAATGGCTCCAAGTCCTCTACGTCCGTCATCGCCTGTCACCTGCCGCCACGAGACACTGCGCGTTCCAGCACCGCTCGCTCCCCGTCCACTGGCCGTCCCTGACCTGCGACCAGTAGCACTCCTTGCACGTCCGCCCGTTGCGCCTGTGCTCGTCCACGCATCCCTGCGGGTTGTCCTCTGTCCTCATCGCTCGCCTACCTTCTAATCGCCTTGCGCACTATCTCCAGTGCGGCATCGATTTCGTCATCGCTCACGTACTCCTCGGTGGGGAAGCGCGTCTCTGGCGGGCCGTCGAGCACCCAGAGGTGGCGCATGTTGTTGACGTTAACCAGGGCGGACTCCGCCGGGTAGCACTCCACGCACCATGTGTCCTCACCAAGGCACTCGTTCTTCACGCGCTGCAGCTCGTCCCACGTGATGCCGTCGCGCCAGTCGGTGCCCTGCCCCGGACGCTTCGAGCGGTCGCGTCTCGTCCTGTTCACCGTGAGCCTTCGCATGCCGTTGATGCGTTGCTCGTACAGCACCGCGAGGTAGTCGTTGCTCAGCCAAACGTTGATGGGCTTCGATTCGATGCCCGTCATGAACGGCCACTCGCTGCGCGGAACTTCTTTCATCGTGCGGCTAGTCGTTGCGTTCATCACTCACTCCTCTCCCGTCTGCTGCGCCACGTA
>Ga0326513_10000636_pt1 | contig 29957 bp, 25 predicted proteins | sample 2_2465_0518_D_FD_203654 | JGI IMG/M metagenome (GOLD analysis project Ga0326513, IMG submission 203654) | Bovine rumen microbial communities from UC Davis, California, United States - 2_2465_0518 | ecosystem: Host-associated > Mammals > Digestive system > Stomach > Rumen | place: USA...
GCTATCTTGCTCTCCCATAGGTAAATACGATGACATATCTCGATATAAAAGTAATGGTTGGAACGCCAATACTACGGTATGTCAGGATGCCCAAGGATGGTTACGCTCAGGACTGATGGACGCGCTCTTCCCCATGATGTATTTCCAAGGCAACAATTTCTATCCATTCGCTGTGGATTGGAAACAGCATAGTTATGGGCGCATCGTGGCTCCAGGACTGGCTGTATACATGATGCATCCCAAAGAGCAGAACTGGGATTTGGAGGTAATTACACGCGAACTCGGTGTAGTGCGCGAGTTGGAAATGGGTTATGTATTCTTTCGCAGTAAGTTCTTCACAGACAATACGAAAGGTATCTACGACTTTACAAATCACTTTAACCAATACCCTGCCCTTGTGCCACCAATGACCTGGGCAGGAAAACAAGCACCAACCATGACAGGCTCTATACAATTAAAGCGAGGTGTACAGATCGATATATTGTCGTGGATGCCTGCTCGCGATCATTCCAGGGCTGATTACCTATTATATAATATATATGCCTCAGAAAAATGGCCAGTAGATACAGAGTGCAGCGCCAACTTGATTGCGATTCACCAAAGAGATTGCAGTCTTAGTGTGCCCCATAAGGGTAAAAAGCTCCATTACGCCATCACTGCCATCGACAGGTATGGCAACGAAAGCAGTCCACTTTCTACATCCAATTGCACGGAAAAGAAGCGAAAACCATTCAATTTCCGTGAACTTATCATGGGGCAATCGCTAAAAAAGTACAAATAGACAAATTTTTGAGTAATAAAAACAAGCAAATATCGCAATTATTTGCTATCTTTGCACCATTCTAACTTTAATTAAAACAAACTATATGGAAAGAACTTGGAGATGGTTTGGCAAGAAAGACAAGATTACCCTTGCCCAGCTTAAGCAAATTGGTGTAGAAGGCATTGTTACAGCCCTTCATGATGTACCTCTTGGTGAGGTTTGGACACGTGAAAAGATTCGCGACTTGCGCGAGTATATCGAGAGTTACGGTATGCGCTGGAGCGTGGTAGAATCGCTGCCAGTAGTTGAAACCATTAAATATGGTGGTCCTGATCGCGACCATCAGATTGAGGTCTATAAGGAGAGTCTTCGCAACCTTTCTGCTGAGGGCATCCATTGTATCTGCTATAACTTCATGCCAGTACTCGACTGGGCACGCACCGATTTGATGCACGATAATCCCAATGGTGCCTCAAACCTCTACTTTAACTATGCCGAGTTTGCTTACTTCGACATCTATATCCTGAAGCGCGAGGGTGCACGCGAGGAATGGGCAAAGTTCAAGTTCCCAGAGGGCGTTGGCGAAGGTCGTAATGTTTTGGCAGAGTGCGATGAACTCGCCAAGACCATGACACCAGAGAAAGACCACAAGCTCGTGGAGAACATCATTATCAAGACCCAGGGCTTCGTATCAGGTAACTTCAGCGAGAACGACGAAGCACCTATCCAGAAGTTCCGCGATTTCCTCGACCTCTATAAAGGTATCGACAAAGCCCAGCTTCGTGCTAATATGAAATACTTCCTCGAAGCCATTATGCCTACTTGCGAAGAGTGTGGCATGAACATGTGTGTACACCCAGATGATCCCCCCATTGAGGTACTTGGCTTACCACGTATCGTTCGTACCGAAGAGGATATCCAGTGGTTCCTCGATGCGGTGCCCAACAAGCATAATGGACTGACATTCTGTGCTGGTTCTTTGAGTGCTGGTGCCTATAATAATGTTGTAGAACTCGCCAAGAAGTTTGCATCGCGCACACATTTCGTACACTTGCGCTCTTGCCATATCTTCCCCAACGGCGACTTTACAGAAGCTTCTCACCTGGGTGGACGTGCCGATCTCATCGAGCTTTGCCGTATCTTTGAGAAAGAGAACCCTGCACTTCCCATGCGTGTCGACCACGGTATGACCTTTACTGATGAGCCTGGCGGCATCTTCGACGAGAGCAGTCATGGCCACAATTCTGGTTACACCCTTCTGGGCCGTATGTTTGCCCTCGGACAGGTACAAGGCATCCTTGCTACCGTCGATCGCGAGTTAGGAATTGAGTATAAACAACCCGGTTTTTATGATTAAGAAATATGAGACTAAATGATATTATTTCTGGCAATTTCAATGCCGCAGAATGGGAAGCCAAAGGCTACCAGCTTCCTAAGTTTGACATCAAGGCTGTTCGCGAGAAAACCGCAAAAGAGCCAACTTGGGTTCATTTCGGTGGTGGAAACATCTTCCGTGCTTTTCCTGCTGCCATTCTCAATGATGCTCTGAACACTGGTAAATACGATCGTGGCGTGATTGTAGCTGAAACTTTTGATTTCGAGGTTGTCGATAAGGCATACGCACCTTATAATAATCTCTCGCTACTCGTTAGCTTGCAGTCTACAGGCACCATCGAGAAGAAGGTTATCGCCTCTGTTACCGAAGCCTTGAAAGCCGATCCTCAGTTCCCTGATTGGAATCGTCTTGTTGAGATTTTCAAGAATCCATCTTTACAGATGATTTCTTTCACTATCACCGAGAAAGGTTATAGTTACAACGAGGCCGATCTAGCCCGTGGTCTGAAGCCATTATTCGCTATGGGTAAGGTGTGCGCACTCTTGCTGGAGCGCTTCAATGCTGGTCAGTTGCCATTAACCGTACAGAGTATGGACAACTGTTCTCACAATGGCGATAAGGTTAAGGCTGGTGTCTTTGCTTATGCCGAGCGCTGGGTTGCCGACGGGTTGGTTCCCGAAGCTTTCCTCGCTTACCTGAAGGATGAGCAGAAGATTACCTTCCCATGGTCGATGATTGATAAGATCACCCCACGTCCACACGAGAAAGTAAAAGAGATGCTTGCTGCCGACGGTTTCGACGACAACGATTATATTGAGACCGAGAAGCACACCTTTACTGCCCCATTCGTTAATGCAGAGGAAGTGCAGTATCTCGTTATCGAGGACAACTATACCAATGGACGTCCCCCACTCGATCTTGGTGGCGCCCTTTATACCACACGCGAGACAGTAGACAAGGTAGAAACAATGAAGGTAACCACCTGTCTGAATCCACTCCATACCGCTATGAGTATCTACGGTTGCATGCTGGGTTATACGCTGATTTCTGCCGAGATGGCTGATGAGGATTTGCGTCCGTTTATCCAGAAGATTGGTTATATGGAGGCTATGCCTGTAGTTACCGATCCAGGTGTTTTGAATCCTTATGAGTTTATTGGTGCTGTGATTAATCGTCGCTTGCCCAATCCATTCATGCCCGATGCGCCTCAGCGTATTGCAATGGACACTTCTCAGAAGTTACCTATCCGCTTTGGTGAAACCATCAAGAAGTATATCGCTCGCGGTCTCGACATGAGTAATCTCGTACTCATCCCATTAACACTCGCTGGCTATGCCCGATATCTTAAAGGTATTAAGGATGATGGTACCCCATTCGAGCCATCACCCGACCCCATGCTGGCAGAATTGCAGGCTATCGTAGCACCATTAGAGATTGGCAAAGCTAATCAAGATTACAGTTGTTTGAAAGCCCTCTATAGCCGCAAAGATGTGTTTGGTCTCGATCTCTATGAGGCAGGTCTTGGCGAACAAATCGAGATCTACGTTAAAGAACTCTACGCTGGCCCTGGAGCTGTCCGTGCGACACTCCACAAATACGTATCAGCCCGCTAATCAATAATAAAATCCCGCCCATATCGAGCGGGATTTTTAATTATCAATCTTGTGACATTAATACTCAACTAGTTTCATAACCATCTGGCCGTTAAAAGCAATGAGCGATTCTACGAGATAGCAACTGGCACCATCTGGAATACAGAGCGTGGCATTGAAGTGTAATCCTTCGGAATCAACATGGCTGAACTCCATATTACCCAATACTGCCTGCTCCAGGAAATCAGCAGGAACCTTATCGGCATACTGCTGCTTGCGGAAATCGCTGGAATAAATAGAGTTAGCACCTTTAAAAACGCTGATGTGCATGATGTTATCGTAATACACATTCTCTACTTCCAAACCATCTTCGTTATAAGAATGCTTGGTAACCTTATACTTCGTAGGGTTGATAGCAATATACCAATGGTAACGCTCACCACCATACATTACAACTGAATCGGTTTTTACCTGATGAGTGTAAGACAACACCTTGGGAGTATCGTGAACAAACTCGTGCTCATCCTCCGGGTCATCGCTCTTTTCAAGTTTTACCACATCACCATTCTGATTATTAAACCAGAATGTATGCTCAGTCTGCTTTACAATAGCATATTTGGTGCCTGAACCCAAAACAAGCGAATCATCAATAATCTTAAAATAGGAGGGCATACTGGTAGAGTCGGTATAATAGATGGTATCACCATTTACACGGAACGACACTGCCCCATCTTCAGAATCGAGCCATATACCCTGAAGCATAATTTTGGCGCTTTTATCTTCGACAAGACGCACACTATTGCCCTGACGATTGCAAGCCACCAAGAAAGTAGCCAAGATTGTTATGATTAAACTCTTCTTCATTTACCTATACAATGATACTCGAAGTCGTTTTCTGCCAACTCCTCAGTATCGAAGATGTTTCGTCCATCTATAACCAAGCGACGTTTCATGGCCTTTCCAATAACGCCCCATCCTGGCAAACGGAACTCCTTCCACTCGGTGAGCAGCAAAAGGGCATCGGCATCGAGAACGGCATCGTACATGTCGCGACAATAGGTTACCGACTCACCTATACGACGCTTACACTCATTCATTGCGATGGGGTCGTAAACACGAACGATACAACCTGCTGCCAATAGTTTCTCAATCATAACGAGGGCTGTAGATTCGCGCATATCATCGGTTTCTGGTTTAAACGAAAGTCCCCACATTGCGATGGTTTTACCCTTGAGCGCAGCCTCGCTACCAAAAGCCTTTACCAACTTCTCGAAAAGAACACTCTTCTGATTCTCATTCACACGTTCTACGGCCTTGAGAACCTCCATTGAATAACCATTCTGATCGGCAGTTTTGATAAGGGCTTTCACATCCTTAGGGAAACAAGAGCCACCATAACCACATCCTGCATAGAGGAATTTACGTCCAATACGAGTATCAGAACCTATACCTGCGCGTACCATATTAACATCAGCACCCACACGCTCGCAAAGATTGGCGATATCATTCATAAACGAGATACGTGTGGCCAACATCGAATTGGCAGCATATTTCGTCATCTCAGCAGAAGGAATATCCATGAAAATCACACGGAAATTGTTAATCAAGAAAGGCTTATAAAGTTTAGTGAGCACCTTCTTTGCATGTTCGCTCTCAACACCAACCACAACACGATCTGGCGACATGAAATCTTTAATAGCATTACCCTCTTTCAAGAACTCTGGATTAGAAGCCACATCGAATTCAATGTTAACGCCACGCTTCTTAAGCTCTTCTTCGATAGCCTTACGAACCTTTTTAGCTGTTCCTACAGGTACTGTACTCTTGGTAACAACCACCACATATTTATTGAGGTTCGCACCAATAGTCTTAGCAACTTGGAGCACATATTTCAGATCAGCTGAACCATCCTCGTCGGGAGGAGTTCCTACAGCTGAAAATACAATCTCTACATCGTCTAGTACAGAGGCCAAGTCGGTTGTAAACTTCAGTCGACCTGCAGCTACATTCTTCTTAACAAGTTCATCGAGACCTGGTTCATAGATGGGTATTTCGCCGTTCTTCAGACGCTCAATTTTCTTCTCATCTACATCTACACACGTTACATTAGCACCGGTATCAGCGAAACATGTTCCCGATACCAAACCTACATAGCCGGTTCCTACAATTGCAATATTCATTATTATATGATAATTAAATGTTAATCAAATACTTCCGCATCTCTAAAAAAGGGTTGCTTTAAATCCTTTTCACTCGTTTTAAGCTGAGCTAAATTGATAGGCCACTGAATGGCGAGGTCTGGATCATTCCATCGGATACCAGCCTCGGTTTGGGGAGAATATGGATTGTCTACCTTATAAGTAAAGATTGCCTCATCGCTCAATACCAGAAAACCGTGTGCCATACCACGCGGGATAAATAGTTGGCGTTTGTTTTCTTCGCTAAGTTCCACCATAATATGCTTACCAAACGTGGAACTCGACTTGCGGATATCTACTACCACATCAAGTACACGACCTTTGATAACTCTTACTAACTTGGCCTGAGAAGTGTCGCCTTTCTGATAATGAAGACCACGCAAGACGCCAAAAGATGATTTTGATTCATTATCTTGAATAAAATCTACTTTTCCAATTTGTTCGTTGAACTCAGCTTGTTTCCAAGCCTCGAAAAAATAGCCACGAGCATCTTCAAAAACATTTGGTTCGATCACGTAAACGCCCTCAATATTAGCCTTAATATATTTCATCTATTCTGAATTTTGGGGCAAAGATACATTAAAAAAATTACTTATTCAAACATTTTAAGCATCTTTTATTTGTTTATCTCAAAAAATTGCTGTAATTTTGCACTCGTGATTGAATTAGAGAGACATATTGAAGTCTTGTTGCTAAATAATGATTGCGTCATAGTACCTGATTTAGGAGGGTTTATGACGCATCATGTTGAAGCACATTATAGTGAGGAGGAAAAGACCTTCCTCCCACCCTTACGTACACTTGGATTCAATTCGCAACTTAAGATTAACGACTCGCTGTTGGTTCAATCATATATTGAGGCTTACGACATTAGTTATCCTGAGGCGCAGCAACGTGTGGAAGATGAGGTAAACGAGTTAAAGATGCACATTAAAACAAATGGCTCGTACACACTAAATGATATTGGCACACTGGCCATCAACGATAACGGAAGTTATGTTTTCACCCCCTGCGAATCTGGTATACTGACACCTAGTCTATACGGTTTAAGTTCGTTCTGCGCCACAACACTTGCAACAAATGCAGACATCCAAGTAGTCCCTAGCGCAAAGGTAGAAACAGCCAAGATTGTTGGCATGAGTCCCATTGTTGAAGACGAAACGGAAGATGATGGTGAGGATGTTATTAAAATCAAATTCTCATGGATTCGCAATACGATTGCTATCGCAGCAGTATTGCTGGCTATTTTCTTATTGGCACTCCCCACGGGTAAGACAGAGATGATGACGCGCACCATTAGTAATCTAAACAACAATATTTTGTTTGGCATGATGTCAAAGGATACTAACACCAGCAAAATTGAAATTAAGAAAGTTGATATTCAGAAGTCAGTCAAAGTTGACACCATCATAAAGGAAAACCCCGCAAAACCTATCGAGATTGCTAAAAAAGATTCGGTTAAGAAAGGTTACTGCATTGTGTTAGCTAGTTGTGTTTCAAAGAAAAATGCAGCTAACTTTATTGAAAGTCTTCAAAAGAAAGGCTACCAAGAATCTGAAGTATATATTCACAACAATATAACCCGCGTGGTTTATGGCAATTTTGAAACGCAAGAAGATGCTTATAACACATTGCGCAAGATCCATAAAGACAAGGCGCTTCATGATGCCTGGGTTTATAAGTATAATTGAACATGAAACGAGTACGCTGCCCCAAATGCGACCAATATATAACCTTCGACGAGACAAAATATAAGGTTGGTCAGTCGCTTGTATTCAAATGTCCAGATTGTGGCAAAGAGTTTGGCATTCGAATCGGTGTGAGCAAACTTCGTGAGCGCCAGAAAGACGAGCATCCTGACGAACAAGCTAACGAAGAAGGTTGTGGCAGTATCGTGATTATAGAAAACATGTTTCATTATAAGCAGGTCATCCCTTTGCATATTGGCGACAATGTGATAGGAAGATATCAAAAGGGCAATCCTGCAAACTGTGCGTTTGAGACTGTAGATCCCAGTGTAGACTTGAATCACTGTACGATTATCGTAAGTCGCACGAAGCAAGGCAACTTGAAATATACGTTAAAAGATAACAATAGCAATACTGGTACCTTTGTTGATAATGTAGAACTCACTCCAAAAGAGCGCAGGATTATCGACGACGGGGCACTTTTTACTATCGGAGCTACAAGTATCATATTACGCTCTGCTGATAATATAGACGATTAAATATTCATCATTTCAAAGAAGTTAACAATAATGGATACAACAGCAATTTTGCTTTTACATTGCCCGGACCAACAGGGTATTATATCAGAGGTGACTAAGTTTATTACAGATAATAAAGGAAACATCGTTTATCTGGATCAATATGTTGATAAGGTAGAGGGTATGTTTTTCATGCGCATAGAGTGGGAACTCGACGGATTTCTGATTCCTCGTGATAAGCTTTATGATTATATTACAACACTATATGCTCAGCGCTATCAGATGAAGTTTAGTTTGTATTACAGTGACAAGCGCCCAAGAATGGCCATTTTCGTATCGAAGATGAGTCACTGTCTTTACGACTTGCTCGCCCGATGGAAAGCAGGAGAGTTTAATTGCGACATTCCTTGCATCGTGTCAAACCATGAGGACTTACGCTATGTAGCCGAGCAATTTGGTATTCCCTACTACGTGTGGAGTATCAAGAAAGACCATTCAAACAAGACAGAGGTAGAGGCTGCAGAGATGGAACTTTTGAAGAAAGAGGATATTTCGTTTATCGTTCTGGCTCGCTATATGCAGATTATCAGTAATGAGATGATTGCTGAATACCCACATCATATCATCAATATCCATCACTCATTTTTGCCCGCTTTCATTGGTGCTAAGCCATATCATCAGGCCTACGAAAGAGGTGTGAAGATTATCGGTGCTACCAGTCATTACGTTACAGCAGACCTTGACGCAGGACCAATCATTGAACAGGACGTAACACGCATTACGCATAAGGACACCCCGGAAAGTCTGGTACTGAAAGGCAAAGATTTGGAAAAGATTGTGCTATCGCACGCTGTTTCAAAGCATATCCAGCGTAAGATTCTCACTTATAAGAATAAGACCATTATCTTCTCATGAACGTAGCAATCTTAAAGTATAACGCAGGGAATATATATTCGGTAGTTAATGCACTCCGACGAATGGGCATAGAACCCGTTCTTACGGATGATGCTGAGCTGCTGAGGAAGGCAGATAAAGTGCTCTTCCCTGGACAAGGAGAAGCTCGAGGCGCGATGGAATATCTAAAAGCCCGCCGACTCGACGAGGTGATTCGTGACTTGAAACAGCCTGTATTTGGCATCTGTGTAGGTCAGCAATTGCTTTGCAAATATTCTGAGGAAGGCGATGTGGATTGCATTGGTATCTTCGAAGCTGAGGTGAAGCGCTTTCAACCACTGAAGCATGAAGATAAGGTACCTTGCATGGGATGGAATGAGCTTTACGACTTAAAATCACCTTTGATGGAAGATTTAGGTGAAAGTCCATACGTTTATTTTGTTCATTCGTATTATGTTCCGTTGTGCACGGAGACTATCGCTACGGCTGATTATATTCTACCATACTCTGCCTCGATGCATAAAGACAACTTTTACGCATGTCAGTTCCACCCAGAAAAGAGTGGTAAGGTAGGTGAACAAATAATTAAGAATTTTTTAGCGCTATGATAGAGTTGATTCCCGCTATAGATATTATCGATGGTCAGTGTGTACGCCTGACGAAGGGCGATTACGACCAGAAGACGGTGTACGGTAATCCTTTGGACATGGCCAAGGAATTTGAAGCCATTGGCTTTAAGCGTTTACATATAGTTGATCTCGATGGCGCCAAATCGAAGCATATCGTAAATGAGGCTGTACTGAAATCTATTACAACAGAAACGCAGCTCACTATAGATTTTGGTGGCGGAATTAAGACAGACGAAGATATCGAAAAAGCTTTTGCTGCAGGGGCATCGATGGTAACTGTAGGTTCTATCGCTGTTACCCAGCCCGACTTGTTTATGGGATGGCTAGCGAAATATGGTACGGAGCGAATCATACTGGGCGCAGATGTACGACAGAGCAAAATCAGTATCAATGGATGGAAAGAAGATTCAACAGAAGACTTGTTACCATTCCTGCAGAAATATGTGGATGCTGGTGTAAAAAACGTGCTCTGCACAGAAATCTCAAAAGACGGAACATTAACGGGTCCTGCCATTGAACTCTATAAGAAGGTGATGAAGACCTATCCGCAATTGCACCTGATAGCAAGCGGAGGAGTTTCATCGATTGACGATATTAAGGCACTAGAAGCTGCTGGTATACCAGCCGTGGTGTTTGGTAAAGCCTTCTATGAAGGAAAAATTAATCTGAATGAATTATGGGACTGGCAAAACGCATAATACCTTGTTTGGACGTGAAAGATGGTGAAACCGTAAAAGGAACCAACTTTGTAAATCTGCGTAGTGCAGGCGACCCGGTAGAACTTGGCAAAGCCTACAGTGAGCAAGGAGCTGACGAGCTATGTTTCCTTGATATCACAGCATCGTTTGAGGGGCGTAAGACATTTACAGAGATGGTTACACGCGTAGCCAAAGAAATTAATATCCCATTTACAGTGGGTGGTGGTATCAATGAACTTTCAGATGTTGAGCGCTTACTTTATGCTGGTGCTGACAAAGTGAGTGTGAACAGTGCAGCCATTCGTCACCCAGAGTTAATCGATGAAATTACCAATCGTTTTGGTTCTCAAGTGTGCGTATGTGCTATCGATGCTCGTTTAGATGAAGATGGTTGGCATTGTTATCTCAAAGGTGGACGTGAACGTACAGAACGGAAACTATTTGAGTGGGCACATGAGGCACAAGAACGTGGCGCTGGTGAAATACTCTTTACCTCAATGAACCATGATGGAGTGAAGGAAGGTTATGCTAATGAGGCGCTACGAGAACTGGCTGATCATCTGTCTATACCCATCATCGCCAGTGGTGGTGCTGGAAAGAAAGAGCATTTCAGAGATACCTTTATCGAAGGTCACTCTGATGCAGCACTCGCTGCTAGCGTATTCCACTTTGGCGAAATACCCATACCAGAGTTGAAGCAATATTTAAAATCAGAAGGAATAAACGTACGTATATGAAGATAGATTTTGAAAAGAGCGATGGACTCGTGCCTGCCATCATTCAAGACCCCAACACTAAGAATGTGCTAATGTTGGGCTATATGAACCAAGAGGCATACGATAAAACGATAGCGACAAAGAAAGTTACTTTTTGGAGTCGCTCTCGTAATTGTCTTTGGACCAAAGGTGAGACATCGGGTAATTTCCTGAACCTTGTAGATATAAAGGTGGACTGCGATAACGACACACTTTTGATAAAAGCAATTCCTGATGGTCCTACTTGTCACACTGGTACAGACACATGCTGGGGCGAAGAAAATAACAATAATCCCCTACTCTTCCTTAGTGATTTGCAGGACTTCATCGACAAACGTCATGAGGAGATGCCAGAGGGTAGCTATACTACAAAACTATTTAAAGACGGTGTGAATAAAATTGCCCAGAAAGTAGGCGAAGAGGCTTTGGAGACTGTGATTGAGGCCACTAATGGCACATCAGACCATCTGGTTTATGAAGCTAGTGACTTGCTGTATCACCTAATAGTATTGCTCACAAGCAAAGGATTGCGCATAGAACAGATTGCCGACGAACTGCACAAGCGCCACGATCCAAACTGGGACAAGAAGCGCAGAGAAGCAAAAGCCAAAGGAGAAATGAAATAAAATAAGCTATATATGAAGCTGATTAATTATAAGAATGCCAACATTTACCAACGACATGGAATTTGCGTACTCAGAAACGTGAATTTTGAAGTGGAAGAAGGACAGTTTGTTTTTCTTATTGGTCGTGTTGGATCAGGTAAGACCACCTTACTGAGAACACTTTATTGTGAGTTGGATATTGACGAGGCTGATGAGGCTACCGTCCTTGGCAACGATTTGTTGGCCATCCGCCCCAAAGATATTCCTGCCCTGAGAAAACAAATGGGTATCGTTTTCCAAGATTTTCAACTGCTTGCCGATCGCACAGTGTATAAGAATCTGGAATTCGTGTTGAAAGCCACAGGTTGGAAAAAGAAAGAGTATATTGATGAGCGTATTCACAAAGTGTTAACTGCGGTGGGCTTGGATGATAAAGCAGAGAATCGCCCCTTTGAACTTTCAGGTGGAGAACAACAGCGAGTGGCCATCGCTAGAGCGATTCTTAACAATCCAAAACTAATCATCGCTGATGAGCCAACAGGGAATCTTGACCCTGAAACATCACAGGAGATTATGAAACTACTGTTTAAGATATCTAAATCAGGAACAGCAGTCATCATGTCTACACATAACATCCCTTTGGTTAAAGAGAATCCTACCATTACATTCCGTTGTCAAGACGAAAAGTTGGAAGAAATCACATCTGATTTCCATAATCTAGTGATGATTGACGACACACTAGATGTTGACGAAACCAAAGTAAGGTATTCAGAAAGAGAAGAAATATAATTAAATAATAATAAGATATGAAGGTAATGAAATTCGGCGGTACTTCCGTCGGCACTCCACAGAGAATGAAAGAAGTAACCAATTTGGTTACAAAGTCAGGCAACCCTGTATTTGTTGTTTTGTCAGCAATGTCGGGCACAACTAATTCGCTTGTAGAGATTTCAGACTATCTCTACAAAAAGAATCCTGATGGTGCCAACGAAGTGATTAATCGTTTGGAGCAAAAATATGCCAAACACGTAGAGGAGCTCTATTCTACGGAGGAAATGAAAATTGCTACACGTGATTTTTTGCGTGGAGAATTTGATTATTTACGTTCATTTACAAAGGAGCTCTTCACCAGTTTTGAGGAAAAAAGCATTGTTGCTCAGGGTGAAATGATTTCTACAAACATGGTTGTAAACTACATGAAGGAACAGGGTATCCACGCCGTATTGCTCAATGCCCTCGACTTCATGCGTACCGACAAGAACTCAGAACCAGACCCCGTTTACATTAAAGAGAAACTGAAACCACTGTTGGAAGAAAATGATGGTGCACAGGTGTTTCTCACGCAAGGATTCATATGTCGTAATGCCTATGGTGAGGTAGATAATCTGCAGCGTGGTGGTTCTGATTATACAGCATCGCTAATCGGTGCCGCAATCAACGCTGAAGAAATACAGATTTGGACTGATATTGATGGCATGCACAACAATGATCCAAGAGTAGTTGACAAAACAGAGCCTGTACACCAGCTTCATTTTGAGGAAGCTGCTGAGTTAGCCTACTTTGGTGCGAAGATTCTGCATCCTACTTGCGTACAACCAGCTAAATATGCAGGTATTCCAGTACGTCTCTTGAACACGATGGATCCTGATGCAGAAGGTACCACCATCAGCAACAAGACTGAATACGGAAAGATTAAGGCTATCGCAGCTAAAGACAACATTACAGCTATAAAAATCAAGTCGAGCCGTATGTTACTGGCTACAGGTTTCCTACGTAAAGTATTTGAGATCTTTGAAAGCTACCAGACAAGTATTGATATGATTTGTACCTCTGAGGTGGGTGTATCAATGAGTATTGATAACTCTGCACATTTGGGTGAGATTGTAGATGAACTAAAGAAATACGGTACAGTTACTGTAGATACTAATATGTGTATCATTTGTGTTGTTGGAGATCTCGACTGGTCAAACATTGGGTTTGAAACCCTTGCACTTGATGCCTTAAAGGATATTCCTGTTCGAATGGTCAGCTATGGAGGCTCTAACTATAACATCTCGTTCTTGATTCGTGAGGAAGACAAGAAACGTGCCCTCCAAAGCCTTAGCAACACGATATTTAACAAATAATGTTGATTCAACATCACAAAAGACTAATATGGCAAAAGGACTATTCCCTGTAGATAAGTTGAAGTCGATTCAGACACCTTTCTACTATTACGATACAGAACTGTTGCGCCAAACATTGCGTAAGATTAACGAAGAAGCCAACAAACATGAGGGTTTTGTAGTTCATTACGCAATCAAAGCTAATGCGAACCCAAAGATTCTACGAATCATTCGTGAAGCTGGATTGGGTGCAGACTGTGTCAGTGGTGGAGAGATTGATGCATCTATGAAAGCAGGGTTCCCAAGTGGGAAAATTGTTTTTGCTGGTGTAGGCAAGAGTGATTGGGAAATCAATCTCGGACTTGACTATGACATATTCTGTTTTAACGTTGAGAGCATTCCTGAATTAGAGGTCATCAATGAACTGGCGGCAGCTAAAGGAAAAACTGCACGTGTAGCCTTCCGCTTGAATCCAAATGTTGGTGCTCATACACATGCAAATATCACAACTGGTTTGGCTGAAAACAAATTCGGTATTGCCATGCAAGATATGGAGAAAGTCATCGAAGAAGCAGAGCATTTGGCTAACGTCAAGTTTGTGGGACTGCATTTCCACATTGGTTCACAGATTCTCGACATGGGAGATTTTGAGGCACTCTGTAATAGAGTAAACGAACTGCAAGATCAGTTAGAGAAACACCACATCCGTGTAGAACATATCAATGTAGGAGGTGGTCTCGGTATTGACTATGAACATCCAAACAGACTTTCTATTCCTGATTTCAAAGCCTACTTCGACACTTACGCAAAAAAACTAAAGTTGCGCTCAGGCCAAACCCTCCACTTTGAATTAGGAAGAGCAGTAGTTGCACAATGCGGGTCTTTAATTACAAAAACATTGTATATTAAAGAGGGCGCATTAAAAAAGTTCGCCATTGTTGATGCAGGATTTACCGATCTTATCAGACCAGCGCTTTATCAAGCCTATCATAAGATAGAAAACATCATGAGTGAAGAAACAAAGGAAGCCTACGACGTAGTTGGACCTATCTGTGAATCGACGGACGTATTTGCCAAGCAAATCGATCTCAATAAGACTAAACGTGGTGACCTGCTAGCTATTCGATCTGCTGGCGCCTATGGCGAAATCATGGCATCACAGTATAATTGTCGCAAATTGCCTATAGGGTATATGAGCGATGAGATATAATTTAGATATATGAATAAATCAAATCATAAATTCTCCGTTATAATGACAGTCTATGACCAGTCGGAAGAGTTAAAGGAGAATCTGCCTACATACCTCCAGCAAGAATACGAAGCTGGAGGGTATGAGGTGATTGTCGTGGATGAATCCTCGACTGATAGTACACCCGATGTACTTAAATTATTCAAAAATGAATATCCGCAGCTATATTCTACCTTCCTTCCCAAACCTGACAGAAAAAGGTTCCGTAGGAAGCTTGCCTTTAATATTGGTGCAAAAGCTGCAAAAAACGAATGGCTTATTATCACTGAAATAAGGAATAAACCTGCAAATACAGATATCTTAAAGGCTATTAATGAAGTGTTGGAAGACGATGCAGATATTACACTTGGATATGTCACCAAGAAAGGCATCAGATTGCAACCTTTCTCATCAATTAATGAAGTGAAAGATCATGTAACAAGAATTGAGCGTAAGCTAACGATTGTACGTGAAGGAAAAGCCTTGAATTATTTTTGGGGCAGATACAGTTTTATTATCGTGAAGAAAGAAAAGCTATATGATCTTCTGAACTTTTATGAACAAAAGATTCCACACAGGACACTGCCTGGCATGCGTATGAAGATTATCTGGAAAAACATGCTAAGGCGCTCATCAACTACGCTGCTTGTATCATCATAATATCAAGTTGAAAGCCAATGAAAGTCCTACATCTATATCCTAAAAATGACAGCCTCATCGAACGTCATGTCGCATATCTTACAGAAGGCATGCGACAGAGCGCTGATGTGAAGAAGGCTGATAATGTAGGGTTATTCCGACAAATCCTGAAGGATATGGAACCTGATATAGTTCATGTTCATGGATGTTGGCAATATGGAATCGCCAGAGCCTCTACAAGTGCGATTAAGCATGGGGCAAGGCTAGTCATCACACTACATGGGCAACTTGAACCCTGGATTATGAAGCAAAAGAGTCTACAAGAGAACATCTATAAGACACTCTTGTGGCAACACAGCACGATTGAACAGGCATATGCAATAATTACATTAGGCAAGCTTGAACGGGCCAACTTCCTTAAACTTGGGTGGAACAAAAGAATAGAGGAGATACATAATGCAGTGATTACCAATACCATTTCGCAAGCAGAAATGTGCAGTAATACATTTGCTGTGTATCAGAAAGTGATGGATTCCAACACGCTGGAACAAATGAATCAAGACAGCATTCTTGCACTTGCTGCCATTATCAAAGCAGGTATCACTGGAGATCGCAGGTGGCTAGACGGAACCCAGAGCATGATGTTCGACCCCACAAATATTTCTTGGCGACAACTCTTGGTTTATGCTGAACATGAAAACATTAGGAATTACATAGACTATGGTATCAACATATTAGGTTTCTCAACCCCACTCATCGATACCAAACAAATTCATGCTTTTTTTCCTGATAATTACAAAAAGCCCCTACCTGTGAAAGAATTAATCGGTGATTATAGTGGCAACGAGAGTGATTATCTGATGCGAATCATCAGACAAATCAATAAACACCCCCTACTACTCCACCTCATTGAATTAACACGCGAATTATATCGAAATACAGTTAACGATGAACAGCTAATTGACCTGCTTGAAGAAAAAAATCTCAAATCATATGCAGCAAGATTGATGCAGATACTTCAAGAACAAACGCTAATTGACGAAGGATTTATGCCCCTTCCTCCCATCGATGATAAACAAACAAAACATATTCGGAATCTTCTAACTAATCATTTAAAAATATGACAAAGATACCTCATTCTAAAATAGATGCAGACATGCACTATCTGCAACTACTAGCCCAATCGTTTCCAACGATTGCCGATGCTTCTACTGAGATTATCAATCTTGAAGCGATTATGGCTTTGCCCAAAGGTACAGAACATTTCTTAGCTGATATTCATGGTGAGAGTGAAGCATTTCGGCATGTACTAAAGAATGCATCTGGAAACATTAAAAGAAAGGTAAACGAGCTTTTTGGGAATGATATTCGAGAGGTAGAAAAAAAAGAGCTATGTACACTTATCTATTATCCAGAACAGAAACTTGAACTTATAAAGGCTCAGGAAAAAGATATTGAGGATTGGTATCGCATAACCATCCACCAGCTGGTAAAGATATGTCGAGACGTATCTTCAAAATATACACGTTCAAAAGTACGCAAGTCGTTACCTCTGGATTTTGCTTACATCATAGAAGAGTTGCTTCATGAAAGTGTTAGTGATAATGACAAAGCAGCATACGTAAGCGTGATTGTAAACACTATTATTTCAACGGGACGTGCTGATGATTTTATCTGTGCCATTTGTAATGTGATTCAACGTTTGGCTATTGACCAATTACACATTCTGGGAGATATCTATGACAGAGGACCTGGCGCTCATATCATTATGGACACGCTACGTCAGTATCACTCATGGGACATACAATGGGGTAACCACGATATTTTATGGATGGGTGCCTCTGCTGGAAACAATGCATGTATCTGCAATGTACTACGCCTCTGTTTACGTTATGCTAACCTTGCGACCATTGAGGAATATGGCATTAACCTAGTACCATTAGCAACATTTGCACTTGAGGCTTATGGTAACGATCCCTGTGAGGAATTTCTGCCAAAATTACTCCAAGGTAACGATATGGATGAAAAAACACGCTTACTGACGGCTAAGATGCATAAAGCCATAACTGTGATTCAGTTTAAAGAAGAAGCCTCTATCATTTCACGTCATCCAGAATGGCAGATGCAAGATCGTATCTTATTCAACTACATAGATTATGAACGTGGCATATGCACTATCGAGGGTAAGGAATACAATATGCGTAGTTGTAATTTCCCAACGATTGATCCTTCAGATCCATGTAAATTAACAACCGACGAAGCTGATCTGATGCAAAAGTTGCACCACTCTTTCAGAATATGCGAGAAACTTCACAAGCACATACGCACCCTACTCTCTCATGGTTGCATGTATTCCATCAGCAATTCTAATTTGCTATTTCATGCATCCATTCCTCTTAATGACGATGGTTCGCTGAAAGTAGTCGAAATATATCCAGGCATCAAATATTCTGGCAAGGATCTCATGCACAATATTGGTATGATGATACGAGCCGCATTTGAAGAACCTACAGAAGAGTATCCTCGCGAATATGCTCGTGACTACTTTCTCTATCTATGGTGTGGTAAGAATTCTCCGTTATTTGACAAGTCGAAGATGGCGACCTTTGAACGTTATTTCCTTAACGACAAAGAAACATTTAAAGAAGAAAAAGGTAATTACTTTAAGCTACGTGATTCAGCGGAAATATGTGATCGTATTCTCGATGCTTTCGAAGTTCAAGGACAAAATCGTCATATCATCAACGGCCATGTACCCGTGCATGCCTCGAAAGGTGAAAATCCAATTAAGGCAGGTGGCAGATTAATGGTGATTGATGGCGGTTTCTCAGAAGCCTACCATAAAGAGACAGGTATTGCAGGCTATACACTCGTCTATCACTCGCGTGGTTTCCAACTTGTACAGCATGAGCCTTTCACATCTACACAGGATGCTATTGTACGTGAGACAGACATTAAATCGACCACACAAATTATCGAAATGTCTGCTCATCGCATGTTGGTAGCTGATACTGATAAAGGCAACGAACTTAAGTCGCAGGTTGCAGATTTGAAAGAACTGCTTTATGCATACAGACATGGAATTTTGAAAGAACGTCGCAGATGAGGTATCTCTATTTAATACTATCATTGTGTCTCACCATCGAGATACAAGCAAAAAATATTGTCTATAATCCACAGATAAAGTCTCTCCAATCTGTTGTCAATAAAGACTGGCTCGCTCCTACTGTGATGCGATTGGATACTGATGATGTACTTAGTATTGATTTCGATGATATCGCTCAAGAATTCCATCAATATGCCTATCATTTAGAACGATGTGAAGCAGATTGGGGGACATCAACTGAAGTATTCGAAAGTGACTGGTTAGAAGGATTTAACAACAATATCATCGATGACTATGCTTACTCTACAAATACAACGATACCCTATATTCATTATCATCTACAGCTACCTAATGATCATTGCAGATTAAAATTAAGTGGAAACTACCGACTGAACATTATCAAAGAAGAAGGCGATGAGATTGTGGCAAGTGTAGAATTTATGGTATCAGAACAATCTATGTCTCTCGCGCTGCACTTATCCACCAATACTGATATTGATTTTCAAAAGAGCCATCAGCAAATATCTGCCAGCTTGATCTTTGGTAAAGAACAAATAACAAATCCTGAAGAACAGATTTATTTTGTTGTCACTCAAAATAATCGGGAAGATAATTGCCGCAAAAATATCAGACCAACTCATATCAGTGATAATAATATGGAGTGGACACATTGCCGTGAATTAATATTTGAATCTGGTAACGAATATCACAAATATGAGATATTAGACACAAGTCATCCTACTATGGGCATTGACTATATCCACTGGGATGGGATGTATTTCCAAGTTTATCCTTTTATCAATATGCCTCGACCACATTACATCTATGACAAAGATGCCAATGGTTCATTCTATATTAGAAATAGCGATAACATTGAGAACGAAACAACTTGCGACTATGTGTGGGTAAACTATCGATTCCGTGTACCTCAATTATCAAATGGAAGCATCTACATACAAGGTAGATGGACAACAGAGATGCCAGAGTTATACCTGATGCATTATGATGCTAAGGAAAAAGTTTACAAGACACAAATATTGCAAAAACAAGGTTACTATTCATTTCAATACCTTTGGCATAAGGATGATGGTACTATACATTTCTTACCTTCTGAAGGAAACTTTTATCAAACAGAAAATCGCTATCAAGCATATCTCTACTACAAAAAACTAGGAGAACGCACATGGCGACTTACTGCTGTACGCGAAATTCTTTCGGAGTAGTCTTAAAAGAACGATAGAACAATGCGGTGAAATAATTCGGAGATACGAATCCACAGGTCGTAGAGATCTCCTCAAGACTCTTATCGGTTGTCTTCATAAGCATGATAGCATGATCCAACATCATCTTTATAGCAAGTGGACGAGGACTCTTGTAAATATTCGAGGTAACCATCGAGTAGAAAGCTTTAACCTCAAACCCAGCCTCTTCGCTTAACAATCGCATAGACAGCTGTTTTGGATTCGTTTTCTGAACAGTTGGTATTATCTTAACCATCATATCAATAAATTCAGGATCCAATTCGTTTTTATTGATGTCATCATCACCTACAACTTCTTCTGAAGAAGGCTCAAACAGTTCGTGTCCAGAAAGACTACAACGCTCAGAGAAACTAATAATGCGTTTAAGTAAGTTCACCTCCCCACTATTACGCATTGCTTTCATATTAGCATTCTTCAGATAAAAATAGGTATTTACACCGATAAGAAGAAGCAATAGCACACAGTAAATCACTATCATTACTGATGTGCGCCACCAGGGTTCATGCACGTTTACAACCCATTTATATGGTGTAGTTTCCCATTTATATGGGTTCATGGATGCCTGTAATTCTATCTCGTATGATCCTGGACGCAATGACATCATCGGCAAATGAAGCAATCCTCTTGAATCCACCATTCCACCTGAATTATATGATGTAAATATCTGCCAGTCATCTATCAATCCCTTAACTCGAACTCTATAATACGTTTGGCAAGGACGGAAGAAATTCAGAGCAGAGAAAGTTAACGATAATGAGTTCTGGTTATAATTAAGATTTATCTCATAAACTCGTGTTATCGCCTTTTCAAGAATGACATTGCCATCCATTTCGTCACCAGTCCTTATATCGATACCATTAACCATTAATTTAATGAGTTTCGGATATAACTTAACAGAGCCATCTTCCTTTATAGTAGACATCTTGGAAGGATTAAAAGTAACAACATGATCAGTTGCTACCATTACGATGGTACCATCACTCAAACATAAAGCCTGACCATTGAAGAAAGACTCATTAGGGACATTGTCATACAAATTATAGGTATTTACAAAATGAACGTCTCCATTCTTAATTTGTACACATGCTATACCATAGCTCGTTGATACCCATATATTGTGCATCCTATCTTCTATAACGGAATGGATGACATTATTCAACAAACCATCACGCTTTGTGATTACCTTTGGAAGATGATCATCAGCTGAGCGATAATACTGAAGACCATAAGCAGTACCAACCCATGTCCAACCTCGAGAATCGCGATAAACACAATTTACCGGCCTTCCTCTAAATTGATTAGGTTGAGTAGAAGCTGCTGCCATATTGCCGTATTCAAGTGCTTGGGGATTATCCCAGGTCAATTGAGTAAATGGAGCCGTAAAAGGTCTAGAATAAAGCAAGCCTGAACGCTCTGTTCCTATCCAAAGTCCCCCTTGACGATCAAAGGCCATAACATTAATAGAAGTTTTTACCTCTCGCCCATTATCAAGCTTCATTCCTTCACGATGAACAAATTCTCGACTCTTCAAATTATACAGCCAATAACCATATTCACAAGGAATATAAAGTATAGAATCCTTACTTGCCAGATTCGTCAACTTGTATGGTGTTCTAAGAAGTTCATTCCATTGTTGCTTTTTTATATCATATTGTAAAAGTATGCCTTCTTGTGCACCATTCCTTGTTTGATAAATGTCGTTACCTCTATGAAGCAATACACTTGTTTTGTTATAACGGGCTGCATCTTCCTGATCATAAGGTCTTTTTGAAACCACAATTTTACCAGTTTCAACATTATAACCCTCCATTAAACCAGATTGATAGAAAAGCAACAGCATTTTTCCATCGTCAACTATTTCCAAATCCTGTAAATTCTGTTTTTGGGTAAGTTTAATGGTCTTTTTATCTTTCACACTATAAAGACCATCATCAACCAATAACCAAACGTTCCCATCTTGATCTACAAACAAATCTTTTACCTGACCAGTAACACCAAATTCTTTAAAAATATCAGTAATAGATGAAACAAAACGCTCTGTAGTAAGGTTTACACATACTACACTATGCGTATCTTTTAGCCAAATATGATGGAATTTATCAAAATACAGGTGATAATTGCCATAGTATTCTGGCAAAGAATAAACTTCTTCGTCAATAGGGTTTATATAAGAAAATCTCTGTCCGTCATAGAAATTAATTTGCCCCATTGTAGAAATAACCATACGACCGGTTTTGGTACAGTGAATGGTATGAGCACTATTGTCAGCCAAACCATCAGCAGCACTAAATCTCGTAAATGTGCGTTCTGGCATCTGAGCATATAAGCCCAAACGACACTGCAACAGCAGCACAATCAACACCAAAACACTATACCTCCTCATTACCGCATCGTTATTAAATGACTTCTATTCCTTGCTGTTTACAAAGCTCAAGGCTCATCTCCTTAAGTTTGAACTTCTGGATTTTTCCAGAACCAGTCAATGGGAACTGATCGATAAAGAACACATATTTTGGAATCTTATAACGTGCAATCTTGCCACGACAGAATAGTTGCACATCCTCTGCTGTCATCTGTGCACCCTCTTCCAATATGATAAAGGCACCTACTGCCTCACCGTATTTCTTCGATGGAACAGCTGCAACCTGAACATCACGGATACCAGGCATATGATACAGGAATTCTTCAATTTCACGAGGATAGATATTTTCACCGCCACGGATAATCATATCCTTGATACGTCCCGTAATCTTATAGAAACCCTCTTCATCCTTTACACCTAAGTCACCGGAATGCAGATAACCATTCTTGTCGATGACCTCAGCCGTAGCCTCAGGATTCTTATAGTAGCCCTTCATCACATTGAAGCCCTTGCAGCACATCTCACCCTGTACACCAACAGGACACTCTTCGCCCGTTTCAGGGTTAAGCACTTTTACATCTACGAACGGGAAGTCACGCCCAACAGTAGTGCAACGCTGCTCGAAAGTATCATTCAAACAAGTCTGTGTCATTCCTGGTGAGGACTCGGTGAGTCCGTAAACGCTCGTGATGGTCATATACATCTTCTCTGAAACCTGCTTCATCAGCTCAATAGGGCAAAGGCTTCCTGCCATGATACCCGTACGTAGACAGCTCAGGTCGAACATCGAAAACATCGGGTGGTTCAGCTCTGCAATAAACATCGTTGGCACACCATATACGGCGGTACAACGTTCCTTATGGATAGAGGCCAGAACCACCAGCGGGTCGAACTTCTCAACCATCACTTCAGTACAACCATGTGTCAAACAGTTCATCGTGGCTAACACCACACCAAAACAGTGGAACAAGGGCACGCACACGCAGAGCTTATCGTCTTGGGTAAATCCCATGTTTTCACCAGTAAAGTAGCCATCATTCGAGATACCATGGTGAGTCAGCATTACGCCCTTTGGAAAACCAGTGGTTCCGCTAGTGTACTGCATGTTGCACACATCGTAGCAACTCACTTGTTTCTTCATCTCGTTCAGCGTCTCGTCTTCGATATTCTGTCCAAGCAGCAGCAACTCGGCGGTGTTGTACATACCACGATACTTTTCCATACCTATATATACTACGTTCTTCAGGTATGGGAATCGCTCGCTGTTAAGATGACCACGCTCGCAGGTCTTCAGTTCGGGCAACATAGTGTAGGTCATGTCTACATAATTACAATCCCATGTTCCGTCAGTAATGCAGAGCACCTCCATGTCGGAGTCCTTACAAAGATACTCCAGCTCGTTCTGCTTGTAATTGGTATTCACAGTTACCAGTACAGCACCTATCTTGGCCGTAGCGTAGAGGAAGGTGAGCCAATCTGGTACGTTAGTGGCCCAGATACCCACGTTCGATCCTTTTTTCACACCGATTGATATCAGTCCCTTGGCTAGATTATCCACACGCTCGTTGAATTTTGACCAAGTGAAACGAAGGTCTCTATCAGAATAAACGATATATTCCTTATCAGGTGTTGTCTCAGCCCAATACTCAAGCCACTGGCCAAGTGTACGTTCATGAAGTTTGTAGCCAGCCGAGCCTGTCTCAGCTGGATAGGTTCTATCGGGCAACGGACGACCCGCCATATCTAATCTTACGTTACTCATCTTTTTTAGAAAGGAATATATACTACTGCTAAGATTTTTGCACTCTTGCCGGGAGCACCGTGCACGTGGTGCTTCACGATTGAATCGTAGAAAATGCTATCCCCTTCTTTCAAAGAATAGGTATCTTTTCCATACACAATTTCAACCTCACCGTTCATCACATAAATAAACTCCTCACCTTCATGAGCAGATAGTTGGAAGTTAGGTGTATCTTCCGGATTGATATCGATAATAAAAGGCTCCATATGTCTACCTGCCTTCTGCTGTGCTAGCGGATGGTACTCCATATGCTTTCGAGCATCAACTGCATCATTCGAAAAACTGATACTGTTATTCTGCTCACGTTCTTCTGCACGAGTGATCACTGGTCCTAAAGCATCATTATCGTCCATGAATGTTCCCAAGCGAACACCCAATGCACGTGCGATCTTGATTAACGGACCCAAAGATGGTAAGTTTTGACCATTTTCTATATTATTAATCTGATCTACTGACAAACCACTTCGCTCTGCGATTTCCTCTACAGATAAGTTCTTTGACTCACGAAGGCTCTTAATTTTAAGGCCCACTACAATTTGATCTTTTGACATAATTTAGTGCTGTGTTAATTAACCTAATTATTTTTTGGGCGCAAATTTACTAAAAAATATCAAAATACCGTTCACTTTTCACATCATTAACATAAAAAATCGTTTATTTTGGGGGAGGATCAATGATATGAAACACATAATGGGCTGTTTCAAGTAAATTAGAGGGAATTACAAAGTGTTATACGTAAAATCGAAGAAGTATGTTTTGTCACTTTATAACGATTATCTATTCTACGTCCAACAACCCATATAATTTCATCATTTGCATCAGTTACAACTAATTGGTGTTGTTTATCAAAGAGAGATACTTTTAAATCAGTCAAGAAATCACTCACTAATTTATGACCCTCCATTCCAAGAGGACAAAATGAATCGCCAATCTCAGCTAAACGAACTCTTAATGGAAATTTAATTAAGTCTTTATCTATCGTAATACAATTATTTGATTTAGAAATATTTATAATATCTTCTATATCAAATTTAAAGGATATTTTATCTGTAAGATAATAATGACCAGTTTCTGGTATTTTTATCGGTTTTATCGGATCTTTCTGATGTTCAACAATAACTCGATCTCTATCTATTACCAAAGCATGAGAGCGACTCTTAAACACACGTCCTGGCATACCGACAAGATGGCGCAAAATCTGTTCAATCTGCGCACGGTTAAAACCTAATGGAGACAGCCATTCATACAAAAATACTTCTTGAGATGGCAGTTTGTTAAGATCAGGAATCGACACATATTGAGCTTCGGACGAATAGTCTTGATGTACAATAGTCTCCAATTCCCGTTCCACCTCATTATTAATTATTTTTTCGTATTCTTGAAGATAACTTGCCGTTTTATCGATATTTTCAGATACAGAAGGATTTATTTCCTTCAAAAGAGGCAGTACGTCCAGACGTATTTTATTACGTAAAACATCATCAACAAGGTTAGAAGAGTCGGTCACATAATCTTGACCGATAGAATCGAGATAATTTATAATGTCCTGCCTACTTACGCAAAGTAATGGACGGACAACGATCCCGTTTTTAGCCTTAATACCTGTCAAACCATGAATACCACTTCCCCTTAAAAGATTCATCAAGAAAGTCTCAACAACGTCATCTCGATGATGACCTATACAGATCGACTCAGCCCCAATATCTTGACATAATTGTCTGAAGTATGCATAGCGAAGATCTCTAGCAGCCATTTCTATACTTACTTTATGTAAGATAGCGTAATCTTCTGGTTTAAAATGTACTAAATGAAGCTTAACATCAAAATCAGAACATAGTTTCTTCACAAATGCCTCATCTCTATCGCTTTCAGCTCCACGTAAATGAAAGTTACAATGCGCAGCTTCAACATGATATCCTAATTGTTTCAGAACATGTAATAAAGCCACACTATCCGAACCTCCACTCAAACCTACGACATGTAGCCCCTCATGAGACAACAAACAGTTTTCATCAATATATTTAGATACTTTATTCAACATAAAGCACTAAACCTTTCAAATATTCACCTTCAGGATGGTAGATATTAATAGGATGGTCGGCAGGCTGATGCAACTGATGAAGGATACGGACCTTTCGACCTGCTTGAGCAGCAGCAGTAAACACAGCATTACGGAAATGCTCTTTAGTTACTACCTGAGAACAACTAAAGGTGAAAAGTATTCCACCTGACTGAATCTTCTGAAAAGCCTTGTTATTTAATCGGGTATAACCTTTTAAAGCATTATGAAGAGCTCCACGGTGTTTGGCAAAAGCAGGAGGATCCAAGATGATGAGATCATACTGATCACCATCTTGCTCTAAAAACTTAAATGCATCCTCACAGTAGGCCTGATGACGTTGATCTCCAGGAAAATTTAATTCTACATTTCTATTCGTGAGCTCAATGGCCTTAGCACTACTATCAACGGAATGCACTAGTTTAGCCCCACCTCGCATCGCATAAAAAGAGAAGCCACCAGTGTAACAAAACATATTAAGCACCTTTCTCCCTTTAGCAAAATGTTCTAAAAGAGCACGATTCTCACGCTGATCAACAAAAAAACCCGTCTTCTGACCACGCAACCAATCTACATAAAATTTCAGGCCATTCTCAATGGCTATATTATCATCGCTACCGCCATAGATAAACCCATTTTCCATATTATCCATAAACGGCAATGTAGTCTCACTCTTATAATAAACATTTTCCAGACGATGGCCCATTACCTTGACAAGCTGCTCAGCTATCATTTTCCTACAATTGTGTATGCCTATGCTATGAGCCTGCATTACTGCAGTTTTACCATAAACATCAATAATTAATCCTGGTACCATATCGCCTTCGCCATGAACCAATCGATAAGTATTATTATCAGGATTATCAGCAACACCTATAGCTATACGCATATTCAAGGCAGATTCTAAACGAGCTGCCCAGAATTCATCATCTATTTCAACATCCCTAAATGACAAGACACGAACAGCAATAGATCCTTTCTGATAATGGCCTACTGCAATGAAATTACCATCATTCGACAAAACACGTACCAGATTGCCTTCGTCGACACCATCATCTGTTTTCAAGATAGCACCAGAAAACACCCATGGATGAAAACGGCGAAGACTCTCCTCTTTACCACGCTTAAGATATATCTGTTTCATCATATTCAATTATTGGTTCCTCTTGTACAACAACCAGCTCATAGTCATTGGTTTCTTTCAAGCGAATAAGTTCATTATAAATTTTGACACATGCCCATGCATCAATAGCTGCATACATCTTTTGACTATCCTTTAAAACATCACGTTCCCAATTAGACAATCGTTCTGCTTTACTTATCCGTCCTTGGAATAAATTCGCATATATTTTAACAAGGCTTTGATCTTCAATACCTATTTCACTAACCATATTCTGAAGATCAATAAAATTACCTGGTTGAAAAGCATCCAACTCATGAAGTGCGAGGATGTCATTTTTCCAAGCCAAACCAACCTTTGTTACAGTATCATCACTTAACAATCTGACAATTGCAGGTGTTAATCCTATATAATTCAGGCGGAAGAGAAAACAGCTATCTTCTGTAGCTACCTGAAGCAGTGAACATTTAAAATGCTCACCTCTTTTAAACGCAGGACGTGTTTCTGTATCAAAACCAAGAACACGTTGAGAGAGCAGATAATCAACACATCGTTCTGCCTCTTCAGGAGAGATCACCACCACTATTTTGCCCGGGAACACTACCCTTTTAAGGCGTGCGATGGCATTCTTTTCCACCTTATTATATATTAACTTTTTCATTTCTGAGTGCAAAAATACAAAAAAAACTGCGATTTATGATGAAATCTGACTTTTTTAAACTACTTTTGCATCAAATTTTGCAAAGTATGTCAAAGATGGCTAATAAAAAGAAGATAAAGAGCGAAAAAAGCAGTTCAAATACATCTTGGTTTCGCAGTAGCAGAAACTTCTTGGAGAACGAGATATTCAAGGGTATCATTGGTTTGATACTTATTTTTGTTGCAGGATTCATGATTTATGCATTTATCTCGTTTTTTTCCACAAGTGCAGCTGACCAAAGTCTTATAGAAGCTCCTAAAGATGGAGAATTCCTCAATGAACATCATGAATTCACCAATGCCTGTGGTAGTGTTGGTGCCTACATCAGTTGGTATTTTATCAAATGCTGTTTTGGAATACCTGCTTTTCTGATACCCTTGTTTATAATCATACTGGGTATACATTTGATCAGAGCATACCGAGTAAATCTGCTTAAATGGTTCCTGTCCTTAATGATTATGATGATTTGGGGATCTGTCATGATGGCCAAATTCTTCGCTCCGTTGTTTGAAGATGCTAGTTATTGTCCAGGAGGCGATCATGGTTTGTATATCTGTCAGTATATTGAGAATCTGACAGGAACCCCTGGTCTCATCGCCATTCTGGCTCTTACAGCCATTGGTTTCATGACATATATTAGTGCAGAAACCATCTTCTTTATTCGTCATTTACTTCATCCCACAAGGTTTCTCGATAAAGTAAAATTCGAAATTGCAAAAACTGGAGGCGATGAAAACTATAATAATAAGGAAAACGAGACAGATAGTGAGTCAGGAACTGAGCCATTGGTTTTCGACGATCCCGCCACTCAAATGGTAGATTTCAAAGACAATGGCGAAGCTGTCGTTATTGACGAAGGCTACCAAAATGAAGACAATGGATCACCAGCAAAAACAAGAAAGGTGCATTCTAAGACTTCAGACAAAGACATCGACATGAAGGTTAATGTCGCAAAAGGCGAAGAAGCGGCAAATTCTAAAGTTCTTGTAGAAACTGAAGACCTTGAGCCATACGATCCGAAACGAGATTTAGAGAACTACAAATATCCAACCCTCAATCTATTAAAGAAATATGAGGATGATGGAAAGCCTTATATTGACATGGCAGAACAGACAGCCAACAAAAACCGTATCGTTGAGGTATTGCGTAATTTTGGCGTAGAAATTGCCAGTATCAAGGCAACGGTTGGTCCTACAATTACCCTCTATGAAATTACGCTTGCTCCAGGTGTAAGAATTGCCAGAGTAAAGAACCTTGAAGACGATATCGCCTTAACACTGTCAGCACTTGGCATACGTATCATTGCCCCAATGCCAGGAAAAGGAACCATTGGTATTGAGGTGCCGAATGCAAAACCCTCGATTGTATCGATGGAATCAATCCTGAATTCAAGGAAATTCCAGGAATCGACGATGGAATTACCCTGTGCGCTTGGTAAAACCATTACGAACGAGGTATTTATGTTCGACCTTGCAAAGGCTCCCCATCTGCTTGTTGCTGGTGCAACTGGTCAAGGTAAGTCAGTAGGATTAAATGCCATCATCACCTCTTTATTATATAAGAAGCATCCGGCAGAATTAAAAATCGTTCTTGTAGACCCGAAGAAAGTTGAATTCAGTTTTTATGAGCCTATAGCGAACCATTTCTTAGCCAAGGTACCAGATGAAGAGGCTGATCCAATTATCACTGATGTCACGAAGGTAGTACGTACGCTAAACTCACTCTGTAAGGAGATGGACACACGTTACGATCTGCTTAAAAGTGCTAGAGCGCATAATATCAAGGAATATAATAAGAAATTCATTGATCGTCAGCTGAATCCAAACAATGGACATAAATTCCTTCCATATATTGTAGTTGTAATAGATGAGTTTGGTGATTTGATTATGACTGCAGGTA